>Ga0247690_1000309_pt1 | contig 11269 bp, 19 predicted proteins | sample CNK31_metaG_FD_183035 | JGI IMG/M metagenome (GOLD analysis project Ga0247690, IMG submission 183035) | Soil microbial communities from Purdue University Martell Research Forest, Indiana, United States - CNK31 | ecosystem: Environmental > Terrestrial > Soil > Temperate forest > Bulk soil... | reverse complement strand
ATCACACTCGAACAAGCTCTAGCCCTAGCTGAAAAGCTGGAACAAGAAGGAACTATTTCTACAGCAGCATTGGCTATTCGTACTCTTGCCAAGGCATTGAAGGAGATTAAGAATGATGAATCCGAACGCAGCAATTGAAGCTCTTGAGCGTCTGTATGATGCAGCATGTTATGCAGACAAGCAGCTTGATGTAGCAGATTATGAGATGGTGAGAGAATGTATTCTTCAGTATAAGGATTCCATTAAATCTCGTAATGTAGGATTTCTTCTTGGAGATAAGAATGGATGACCGCGCAGACGTAGCAGAGGAACGTTCCAAGTTTGAGGCATGGTGCAATGAACCGGCTAGGCGGATGACTCTAGGAATATTGGTGAAGTATCGGGTAGTCAATACTGCTAGTGGATACGTACATAGTGAGGTTATCCAAGCTTGGGAAGCATGGCAAGGTCGCGCCGCTATATCGTCTGCCGTGCCGGATGGCGGCAAGGGTGAGGCGGTGGGCGAAGTCGTCCGCTATCGCGATACCGATGGCGACACTGTGACGAGCGTTAGGTTCTACGGCAAGAAGCCCGAGGCGGGAACGAAGGTCTACGCCGCTATCGACGCGGCATTGCAGGCTAAGGGGGTGTCGGAATGAGCGACGCTGATTGGTGGGCATATTTCTGGAAACAGTTTTTGCTGCAACTCGGATTTCTCGTTCCATTGGCAGCCCTTCTCATCGCTTTGCTTGTCGGAATATTTCTTAAGGGGAAATAATATCGCACAATGTATCGAAAAGCTTCCACATCGTACAGATAAATGTAATAGCGGGAATGGTCTGCAAGTTTATCTGAACGATGATGGAGGGTACACGGGATATTGCTGGGCATGCAATACGTATGTCCATGATCCATATCACGATAAACCAAAAGACTTTAAACCTGCTGTAATATTTAAATCGAAAGAAGAAATCCAAGAAGAAATCGAGGAAGTGAATGATTATCAAACTCTTGCTCTCCCTGATCGCAAACTTCGTGCTCAGTCTCTTAGTTATTACGGGATTAAAATCGGTGTTTCCGAATCTGATGGAACCACTCCCGTTGCTCATTACTATCCTTATTATCGTGATTCAGAACTTGTGGGGTATAAGGCTAGACTGATTGAATCAAAGAAGATGTGGAGTATTGGTGATCTGAAGGTTGTAGATTTGTTCGGATGGAACCAAGCTGTACAGGCAGGAGGTAAGAAGCTTTACGTCACTGAAGGAGAGCTTGATGCAGTGGCTCTGTATCAGATGCTCAAAGACAAGCAGAAAGGAACTCAGTGGGCTGATCTTGATCCCCCTGTTGTTTCTATCCCTCATGGTGCAGCCTCAGCAGCCAAGGATTTGTCTCGGCTAATGGCAAAGATCAAGCCTTATTTCAAGGAATTGGTTCTTGTCTTCGATAATGACAACGCAGGTAAACTTGCAACTGAAGAAGTATGCAAAGCAGTACCAGATGCATATTCACCTGCTCTCCCATCAAAGGACGCAAATCAAGCTCTGATTGATGGACGATCTAAGGCTTTCACAGAGGCTGTTCTTTTCAGAGCAGAGAAACCTAAAAACTCTCGTATTGTTTCTGGGAATAGTTTACATGAAGGCAGCAAAGAACAGGCGGCTTATGGTGTGTCGTGGCCTTGGGGGCACATTACGAAAGCCACTCGTGGGATTCGACTCGGTGAGACAGTCTACATTGGTGCTGGCCAGAAGCAGGGCAAGTCCGAAGTTGTTAACACGCTGGCTGCCCATTTTATACGGGAGCACGGATGGAAGGTTTTCTTGTGTAAACCTGAGGAAAGTAATAAGAAAACTTACAAACTCGTCGCAGGAAAGATTGTGGGAAAAGTGTTTCATGACCCCGAGATTGCTTTCGATGAAAAGGCGTATGACCAAGCAGGTAAAGTATTAGAAGATAAACTGTTCATGCTTGATCTTTATCAGCACGTAGACTTCGGTACATTGAAGGGAGATATTAGGCAGGCAGCAATGGATGGATGCAAAGCTATCATCATCGATCCAATTACCAATTTCACTAACGGAATGGATGCAGCAAGTGCGAATACAAAACTCCAAGAAATTGCTCAAGAATTGGCAGCAATGGCGCTTGATCTTAATGTGGTTATCTTCATCTTCTGCCACTTGCGAAACCCAGATGGTGGCCTACCACATGAAAGAGGAGGTGAAGTATTATCGAGCCAATTCGCTGGTTCAAGAGCTATGGCTAGGTCTTGTAATCTTATGTTGGGACTGGAAGGTAATAGAGATCCGAATCTCTCCGCTGAAGAAAAGAATGTCCGTACGCTTGTTCTTCTAGAAGATCGGGAATTTGGTCAAACAGGTAGGTTCCAATTGTATTGGGATTTTTCCACGCAGTTGTTTAATGAAATGTAATGAGAAAATATCCCGGAAAAACTGCCGCTCTAATGGGAAACGAAAGAGCTAAGACACATGGGCTTTGTCGACATTATTTGTATACGACTTGGGCAACTATGAAGCAAAGATGTATTAATCCTAAGCATGTTAAATATGAACATTACGGAGCTAGGGGAATTAAAGTTTGTGACCGATGGCTTAATTCTTTCCCTAATTTTCTAGAAGATATGGGAGATCGTCCAGATGGACACAGCCTAAGCCGATTAGATAATGATGGGCCATACAGCAAGGATAATTGCGAATGGCAAACGTATTCAGATCAAAATCGTAATCGTCGTAAATACAAACGAAATAAAGGTGACTAAAATCGCACGCTCATACAAACTCAATCCTGAAACGATGGAAGAAGATTTCAAAATCAATCATGTTGGCAATAGTCGGCACAAACTTGCTGAAGATAAGGAGCGTATCCGTAGGGCACGTAAGCGTGGCTTGCGACAACAAGAGGAGAAGGAATTGATTAACGCAGTGTATTCGGCAGGCCAACATGAATGAACTTCTTGAAGCGCACTATCGTAAGCATCGCAATCACTTGGTGCATCGTATCTCCTACCGAGCAGGTAGTGTACAAGACGCTGAAGATGTGGTGCAGGATGCTTATGTACGGGCTATGCAGTATTTCAATTCTTTCGATGCTTCCCAAGAGTTTGATTTGTGGTTTAGTCGTGTACTCTTTAATGCTCTTAAAGATCATCGACGCTCGGAACGAGGGTACACAGTAGTTGAGTTTGATGAGGAACACGAGGAAGGCATTCCCTGTCAACAATACAATGAAGAAGTAGTTAAACAAATCCTGCAACGTATTGAAGATAAAGCACCTCCTGCTAAGGAAATTCTCTACCTGCATTTCAAACATGGTTATCGTGTTGTAGATATTCATGCATTGGTTGGCGGTGGATTGTGGGCTATTCATAAAACTGTGTCTCGGTTCCGAGATGAATTGAAAGAGGAATATCTATGAAAGTTTACCTATTGATGTATCATAATAATTATAATACAGAGCATTGCGGTATTTTCTCAACTAAAGAGAAAGCTGAGGAAGTAGCTGATAAACTCGCTGAAGAAAGTAAATATTCTTTCACAGCATTAGATGGTACTAAACAATTCTCTTTCTCTCGGCCACGACATTATTTTTCTGTGGAGGAAGTAGAGGTGCAATGAAAATCCGAGTGTTTGACACTGAAGCTAATGATTTGTATCCAGCAGTAGATAGGATTTGGTGTGGGGTGTTTAGTGATTTGGATGGGAAAGAGATTGATAAATTCCCTCCATCTAAGATGCCCGAGATGATTAGATTCATGAATACTTGCGATGTGCTTATTGGGCACAATGTAATTGGTTATGATTTTCCAATGATGAAGAAGGTGTTGAATTATGTCTACAAAGGTAAGGTTGTCGATACGCTTCTCATGTCAAGGCTACTTGAACCTAAGCGCCGTCTCCCACCAAATGCAGAAGATAAGGGTGCCGGACCGCATAGCATATACGCATGGGGCTACCGTGTTGGTTTGGGAAAACTTGAGCATAATGACTGGTCTGCTTATTCTGAAGACATGCTCGAAAGATGCACAGTGGACGTGGAAGTCAACAGACGTACATATCACGCATTGATGAAAGAAGCTGAAGGGAAAGGATATGGGGATGCATTCAAACTCACATTCAAACTCTTTCAGAACATACAAGAACAAGAGGAGTATGGATGGCTTGTGGATCAGAAATTGATGCACGAACATATCAAAACTCTCGCAGAGATGATGCAGGAAATTGACGACTTAGTTATTCCTCACCTTCCTTACATCCTCGTAATTGAGGAGACAAAGAAAGATGGAATACTCAACTACGTCAAAAAACCTTTTCTTAAATCTGGGCAATATAGTAAGAGCGTTGTTCCTTTGTTTGATGATGGCAGTTTGGACGTTCCTAACCGTATCGTTGGTGGGTGCTTCAGTCGTGTATCTTTTAGAAAAGTTGACATAAACTCTCGTAATGAGACAGTTCAGTTTCTTCTTGATTCTGGATGGGAACCAAAGGAGTGGAATTTTAATGACGATGGAGAACGAACAAGTCCTAAGCTATCAAAAGACGATCCGTTTGAAGGAGTTGAAGGAGAAGCTGGACGTCTTGTTGCTAAACGGGTTCAATGTAGACATAGAAAAAGTCTCTTGGAAGGACTATTGGAGTTGGTACGCCCAGATGGACGAATTGCATCAAGCATTGCTTCTATGGCTGTCACCGGACGACTCACACACCGTGGAATCGTCAACATCCCAGCCGCTAAATCCTTTTTCGGGCCTGAACTCCGAAGAGTGTTTACGTGTCCTGAAGGAAAGGTCTTAGTATCAACTGACTCAGATGGTAATCAACTTCGACAACTAGCAGCTCGTATGGGTGATCCGGGGTATATCGATGCACTATGCAATGGAGACAAAGATAAAGGAACTGATCTACATTCAGTTAATCAAAGAGCAGCAGGACTTGATTCGAGAGATGATGCAAAGACGTTTATTTACGGGTTCCTTTTCGGAGCGGGAGATGCTAAAATTGGGAAGATTGTGCGAGGAAATGCAGCTCGTGGCAAACAACTCAAAGAGCAATTCCTTGCAGGGCTGCCTGCCCTTGGAGCAATGCAAGAACGATTGCGAGCAGAATGGAGAGCAACAGCCAGAAAGAAGTACAATGACAGGTTCAAGCGATGGGAGTATTTCGACGGGGTTATCACAGGTTTGGACGGACGCCCAATCAAGGTTGCTTCCGAGCATCAAATCTTAGTGTACCTTCTTCAGTCGGATGAAGCTGTGCACATGAGCGCGGCGTATTGCTGGACTGTGCATCAATTGAAAAAGAAATATCGATATGGACCTGTTCCTAATTCACAAGTATGTATGGTGTGTATGATGCACGACGAATACTCGCTTGAGTGTGATATTGATATTGCAGAAGATGTAAAAAAGATCAGTGAAGAAGGAATTGCATGGGCAGGTAGATATTATGGAATTAAATGCCCGCATGTCGGACAAGGTAAGATCGGGAGGACTTGGTTTGACGTGCATTGATTTTAAAAAAGGAAAGAAAGGTAAGCGAGTTGTTATTGAGCAAGAGGGTGAGTGCGAGGTAGTTACATCTCATACACCTACAATCGATGGGTATATTAGGATATACGCCCAAGGCGATCCAGATGCTCCTAGGATGGAACTGTTACACAGACGTGCTTGGAGGCTAGCACACGGAAAAATTCCTGATGGATATGAAATAGATCATATTTGCAGAAATAGGCGTTGTGTTAAACTAGGACATTTGCAGTTGCTTACACGATCGGAACATAAATCTAAAACTAATCGAGAGCGTAAAGGCTTTCGTAACTGGAGTAAATAAAACATGGCATTGAAGAATAAAGGCGGACAAGGACAGAAGCAAGAATTTGTTCAACAAGAACCTCTTGCAGCAGGTACGTATGAAGCGCGTCTGGTTCAGATTATTGAGCTTGGCCTTCAGCCTCAACGTCCATATAAGGGTGAAGATAAGAAGCCTGCTCCTGAAATTATGTTCACGTATGAGCTTGTTGAAGAGTTTATGAAGGATGAGCAAGGTAATGAGATTGAAGACAAACCTCGTTGGATTTCAGAAACCCTCCCATTCTACGGCACTAATGCAGAACGTAGTAAGGCTGCTAAGCGTTATCAAGCATTTGATCCTGATGATGTTCACGATAGTGATTATGCAGCATGTGCAGGTTCCCCTGTAAATGTCACCATTGTTGTGAATAAGGGTAAGGAAGATAAGGTGTATGAGAATGTAGCTGCTGTCACTGCTATGACTCCCAAGAAGGCTGCTAAGTGCCCCGAGCTTGTCAATCCTATTAAACTGTTCGATCTTGATAATCCTGATCTGGAAGTATTTAATAAGCTCCCTCAATGGATTCAGGACAAGATTAAGAAGAATCTGAATTTCAATGGTAGCCCTCTTCAGAAGCTTCTTGGTGCGCCTGATAATGAGCAGGAAGAAGAGGAAGAAGAAGATAAGGGGTATGAGAAGGCAGCCCCTGATGAAGATGATGACGATCGGCCTTTCTAATGAAATGTCTTATTGACGCAGACGTGCTCCTGTATGAAGTTGGGTTCGCTGCAGAATCTTCATGGAAATATCAAGGGAAGGAGGGCATCCCTCCCTTTGATATTGCTGAGGAGCAGCTTCTAAATCTAATTGCTAGGATTGAAAATGAATGTAATGCTGATGAGCCTAGTTTATTCTTCTTTACTGGCAAAACAAATTTCAGAAATGACATCGCAAAAACTACGCCTTATAAAGCCCGACTCGGACCCAAACCTTTTCACTACCACAACATCCGAGCCTACATCAAAGCCCTCTACGATTTCGAGGAACGAGAGTCGTTTGAGGCAGACGATCTTATGGCAATTTATCAGACAGCTAGAATCAATGAGCGGCAAACTATTATCTGCAGCCGAGATAAAGACCTTAAACAAGTTGATGGATTGCATTATGGATGGGAATGTTACAACCAACCTTCCTTCGGACCTGAGTATGTTCAAGGATACGGCCGCATCTCTCTCCAAGAGAAGCCTAAGAAAATTGTCGGTGTTGGTAGTAAGTTCTTTCTGTCCCAATGCCTCACCGGAGATTCAGTCGATTCTGTTCCGGGCATTCCGGGATGCGGGCCTGTAACGGCCTACAAGACACTGGCTGATACCCAGACATATGAGGAGGGGTTGGAAGCCGTTGTAGAGGCTTACAAGGGTCTAGGAATGGATTATCTGCTAGAGCAAGGTCAACTTCTCTGGATGACTAGGGAAGTTAATGAAGAAGGAGGGCCTGTCCTCTGGAAAATCTAAAGGAGAAGAAACGAAATGGCGGACAATGGACAGAAGCGAGATTCAATTCATTTGTCAAAGGAGGACTTAGGAGTATTAGTAGGCGCTGGCCTCCTAAATATGAGACTTTGGCTGGAGCTTTCGTTGGTAAACAAACAAATCCTAAGTCTGGACGACAAGCGAAACATTATAAATGTAGAGCGTGCTCTCTCAATTATCCAGCAGCAGATGTACAAGTAGATCATATCAAAGCTATCATCGATCCGGAAATTGGATTTGTTTCATGGGACGAGGTAGTTAATTCTATGTTCTGTGAGAAAGAAAACCTGCAAGTGCTGTGTAAAGAATGTCATTCTAAAAAGACCAAGGCCGAAAGGGAATTGGCAACCAAAAGGAAAAAGCGTGGATAATTATAAAGGTTTTAGTTTGTTCAATGATGTAGAAGACAACGATCTTCGCACATTCAATCGTGCTCGCATCCTTGCTAACATCGCAGAAGATAACACTAAGAATGCAAAGATTAGCCCTAAAGGAGCTACGCTTATTCTCAATTATTTTAATTGCATCCCTGCTGATGAACGTATGCATGTACAACAGAAATTTACGGAGCTTATGAAAGAAGGAGGTTATGTTGTCGGGAATTAAACACGATCAAGGAAAACTCCCTCTAGACCTACTAGACCCGCTGGCCCTTGAGGGGCTGGCTGCTGTTCTTCAATTTGGAGCTAATAAATATGCTTCTCACAATTGGCGTGGTGGCATTAGCTACAGTCGTCTCATTGCTGCTCTATTGCGTCATACTTTCTCTATTCTTCGTGGTGAGAGGATCGATCCTGAATCAGGTCTTCCTCATATTGATCATGTCGGTTGTTGCTGGATGTTTCTTTCTAATCAAATGAAAACTCGTGAAGATATGGATGATTTGTTTTACAAGGAAGAGAAGCATTCTAAATATTATTACGACACGGATAGGAATAAATGAAGATTTACGTAGCAGGCCCCATGTCAGGATATCCTGAACATAATTTTCCAGCATTCCATGCAGCAGCAGATAAACTACGTAAACTTGGTCATGAAGTAGTTAATCCTGCAGAACTCAATCTTGGATTGCAAGATGATTGGAAAGCTTGTATGAAGGAAGATATTCGTCAGCTTATGGAATGTGATGCTGTGTATATGCTTCGAGGATGGCCCGCTAGTAAAGGGGCTTTGCTTGAGCATCGAATTGCTCAGGATTTTGGAATGACTATTCTGCAGGAATATGATTATCAAGTATTTGCAGATGTAGCAAGCTATGGAGGAATGGTTGAAAACATCTGATATTAAGGTAGACCTAATTGGCCATTATGGGAACGATCTATCCGTTGTCAACGCAGCACGTGTGTCTTTCGCAAAAGAGGTGGCCGAGATGGGAGAAGGTGATGCTAAGCTTATTCGCTTCCTTGCCAATAACAATCATCATTCTCCTTTTAATCACGCCTTTCTTTCCTTCCGTGTGAAAGCACCTATCTTCGTTGCTAGGCAGCTTGTGAAACACAAGTTTCTTCCGTGGAATGAAGTGAGTCGTAGATATGTGGATGATGAACCTGAATTCTATTTCCCTAAAGAATTCCGGAATAAGGCTGAGAATGTGAAACAAGGTAGTGAGGGAGTTCATAAGTATAGTGATTTAGCTAACACCTACCTTGATGCAGTGGCGGGAGGTGCCCTTGTACGGTATAAAGACATGATCACCTTGGGGGTATGTCCAGAGCAAGCCCGTATGATCTTGCCTCTCAACACCATGACTGAATGGATTTGGTCGGGCACTCTCGGTGCTTGGTTGGATATGCTGAAGCTTCGTCTTGATGAGCACACTCAATATGAAACCCGCTTCACGGCTCAACTGATTTCCTATTACGTTGAGAAACATTTCCCCATTTCATATGAGGCACGACTTGCTCTATAAGATTGCCACTCACGTAAAACAACTATTCTCGGAGAGCTTTAATGCGAATTGCAGTAATTCCTGACACACAAATGAAGCCGGGTATTGATCAGACATACCTGCGAGCTATTGGTAATTATCTTGTAAAGAAGAAGCCAGATATTATTGTTCATATTGGCGACCATTGGGATATGCCTTCTCTCAGCAGTTATGACTTTGGCAAGAAGAGTTTTGAAGGACGTCGATATGCTCATGATGTAGCAGCAGGTAATGAAGGGTTCTACACTCTGAATGAACCTATCTACGCAGAAACCAATCGTCTCCATCGTAATAAGAAGGCTGTCTGGAATCCAAAGAAGTATTTCCTGATTGGCAATCATGAGCAAAGGATTGAACGTGCTGTTAATTCAGACCCCAAGCTTGAAGGTACTATGGGTTATCATGATCTTGACTTTCTCGATTATGAAGTTGTTCCCTTCCTTGAAACCAAAATTATCGAAGGAGTGGCATTCTCCCATTATTTCACTACGGGACTTGCAGGACGTCCGGCTGCGACAGCTAATGCGCAATTGAATAAACAACATATGTCCTGTATTGCAGGCCATCAGCAAGGACTTCAAATTGCTACAGGCAAGCGTGGTGATGGTGCACTTCTTACTAGTGTTATTGCTGGTAGCTGCTATGCCCACGAAGAGGCGTATCTGGGTGCCCAAGGAAATAAACACTGGCGTGGTTTGCTTCTGCTTAATAATGTAGCTGACGGTCAATTTGATCTTATGCCTGTTCCTCTTCAATACCTAATGGAGAAATATGTATAAGGTGATTATTGCTGGCGGGCGTGATTTCTCGGATTACGCTCTCCTCGAAAAAGAGGCTAATAAACTAGACATTGATATTGTTGTCTGTGGCATGGCTAAAGGTGCTGATGCTCTCGGATTTCAGTACGCTACGAAATATAAGATTGGCCTGAAGAAGTTCTATCCGGACTGGGATACATACGGCAAATCTGCCGGGCACATTCGTAATCGTGAGATGGGTGATTATGCCGATATTCTCCTAGCCTTTTGGGACGGTAAGTCTAAAGGCACGAAGGGGATGATTGAATACATGAAGAAGCTAAATAAACCTACAATTGTCGTGGAGTATTAATGGCTCAACTTGGTGATGTTAGGGTTAGAGAAGATGGTAATGGCGATTTTCATGTAGAAGTGTATTCTCCTTATTTGTACACATCAGGTAGTGATTGGCTAAAAGCAAGTTACCGCCATGTCTTTAAAACAGAAGATGAAGCTATTACAACAGCACGTCGTTTGAAAGCAGAACAAATTCGACAAGATAATATCAAAATTACTAAGAGGGTATTTTATATCTAATGGGAATTAAAATTGACACAAGCCGAGACGTACTATTCAATGAAGCGGGTAAAATCCTCGTTGAAAAATATTATAGTGATGGCCGAGAAGGAGTCCAGAAAGCCATTGCTCGTGCAGCGAACTGCTTCAGTTATGGCGATGAGGGGCTTGCTCAACGCATCTATGACGCCGCCAGCAAGCATTGGTTCTTCTATAGCTCGCCAGTGTTTAGTAATGCTGTGGATGGATATTGGTGCGAGAATCGCAGCCACACACTAAAGGATTTCTGGCACCAAGAGAACGTTGAATGGCGCAAGGGTGCATGGGTGGGAAAAGAACCTAAAGCTATGCCCATTGCTTGCTTCCTAACTTATGCAGGAGATTCTATTGATGAACAAATTGCTACCGCTAGTGAGCTTAGCCGTCTCTCTGTCATGGGTGGTGGAACTGCTGTCCACAATGGTATTAGAGCAGTATCTGAAAAAGCACCAGGCCCAATACCTTATTTTAAGTCGATCGATGGTGTCATGGGTTACTACAGGCAGGGTCGTACTCGCCGGGGTAGTACTGCTCTTTACATGGATGTATCTCACCCTGACGTCCTAGAATTTATTAAGATGAGGGTGCCTTCTGGTGGAGACCCTGCACGTAAGATTGATAATCGAGCAGGCATCCACAATGCAGTGAATATCTCTAGGGCCTTCAAGG
>Ga0247690_1000298_pt1 | contig 11543 bp, 18 predicted proteins | sample CNK31_metaG_FD_183035 | JGI IMG/M metagenome (GOLD analysis project Ga0247690, IMG submission 183035) | Soil microbial communities from Purdue University Martell Research Forest, Indiana, United States - CNK31 | ecosystem: Environmental > Terrestrial > Soil > Temperate forest > Bulk soil... | reverse complement strand
ATCAGTATTGATCGACTCAAGTTTTTTGATGCGCTCTGCTTCAACAGCGTTCGCGTACTTGTTTAATTCAACGTGATACTCTGATAATATAGATTCAAGATTATTCTCGAATGGTCTAAAGATTGCTTTGATTTGCCTAACTGTTTCGTTCGCAGAATCCAACAACGGCTTTTTACGTGCCTCGTTTTCTTTTTCAAGTTGTTTGAGTGCAACAAACTCTGCCAGCGCGATGTCATACGCTCGCTGTGATCTAATGACGACCTTTGCTGGTATTTTTTCGAGTCGTTTTTTTAGATCGTTTATGTCCATCAATTGAATTTGATTTGCCTTTGGCTTTTCTTTTGCCTTTGGCTTTTCGCTTGTTGTCTTCTTTGCCGTAGTGACTGCTTTTTTCTTTGTTGTCTTTGCCATGTTGCTTTTGTTTACTGTTTGCTTTTACATATTTTAATAATTCATTCAACTCTTTGTTTGCCGCTTTCATGCGCTCTGGAAATTTCGCGACTCTGAAAACAAAAACATTATGTGGAGCGACTTTACAAATTCCTATATAGTAGAAATCTTTTCGATCAGTCACGCGAAGATATAACGCAGCTTGTAAGAAATCAAGCGATGCGACAAACGCGTTCATCGTAGTGCAAGAAGTTGTTTTTAAATCTGCCACAAAGTCATTGCTCAATATATCGAGACGTCCGAAACAACGCACGCCATTAACGATCTGATCAAATGGAAGTTCAACCATTGATGTGCGCATGATTGCAGATACAAGCGCATCAGCATTCAACGCGTTCTCCATTTTCTGCAACCGTATTTCTACATCGTAGGCAAAGACTCTCGCGGTTTTATTCTTTTCCAAGAATCTCGAATGCAATTCAAAACCTTCCTCCGTAGCTGCGTTGCCTAAGAACGGCTCTGTCACGCCATCGCGAATTCTTGTGAGTGATGAGTATGAAACATATTCCTTTTCGAGTGCGATGTCCAATGCTATTCTGCTTCCTCCAATTTCCATGCTGTTTTTATTTTTACATCAACGTCCACCAAGTCCTTCTCAGTGATAAAATCTGCCGCACGTTTCATCTCTGCCTTGAATACTTTTGCCCATGCGACTGATTCGCGCTTCGATACTTCCGAAATGATTTCATCGTGAACGCAAAGGATAACTTTCGCTGTCTTAAACTTTTTACTCGCTTCATAAACGTAGATCAATGCGAGCTTCAGCATGTCTCCTCCAGTGCCTTGAACGGGAGTGTTATAGCCTTGATTGCGTCTGTGCCATTCTTCTTTCGAGTGATGTAAATTTCTATAACGTTTAAACGGTGGCAGCGTGTATGTCTCGTAATCACGCACAGCTTCACGAGCGTTTGCTTTCAACCATTTGTTTAGTGCGGGCGTTTCGTACTCGTATTGATCGATGATCGACTGAGCATCTTCGATCTCCATTGATAAATCGAGCGCGATCGTTTTAGCAGTCTTGCCGTATGGAAGACCAAAATTAAATGCTTTCGCCTTCTTTCGAATTTTCTTGTGCGCTGTGCATGAACAAACTTTTGGGAACGTGCAACTCTTTTCTTTACCTGCTTTCCATTCAGCAGCGAAGAACTTTGATGCCATGATCGAGTGAATATCCTTGCCTTCTTTGATCGCATCAAGCCATGATTTTTCCTGAGAGCCGAACGCCATGATTGCGATTTCTTGCCCAGAAAAATCTCCCGATACGAAGACATTGCCTTTCTGCGCGATGAACGCTTCACGATGTCGCGTAGGGCCAGGGATATTTTGGAGATTTGGGGACGAAGACGAGAAACGTCCAGTCGAAACGATTTGCTTAAAGTCACAATGGATTCGTCCATCTGCTGCGACTGTGTTGCATAGTTGTGTGTTGGGCTTTTTGCCCCAAGTAACTTCGAGCCACTTGTATCCATAAGTTGTTACGTATTTATTAATGTTCCACAAATCGATGAAGATGTCAAGCCAGTAATCTTTGCCTCGCAGGGTGTCGAGCTGATCAAAGTCATTAATCTTAAATTCTTCAAAATGTTTCTTGACTTGTGCTGGAGATGTCCACGATACTCTACGCTCCTCCACGATGTCGTTCGACTCAAAAAGATGATTCTGTTTCTTCGAATATTTCTTTTTAACATTGTTAAAGTGATCGTCCAGCTTAAACGCCAATACATCAAACTGATCGTGATAATAATCCGCGAGCGCGGTCCATATATCGGTATCGAACGCGATGCCGTTTAATCTCATGTGATACGTTACTTCGCAAGTCAGATTTTCAAGTTGCATTAATAATTCATCTTCATGATCACGAATGATATCCATTTGAACGTCCATCAATCTGTGAAGATGCAAAACATCTTCATCGGCATATTTCAACTGCTCCTCGGTGAAGTGTTCGTCCTTCATCGCGATGAAAGTTTTTGTGATTGTCTTGTCAAGCGTTGCGATATTATATTTTGCTAACGATGTAACAAGCGAGGAGTCTCCGTATTCTCCACGACCGACAATAACTTGCTCGGCCAGCTTCGTGTCGAAGATGTTCACGATATAAATCCCATAGTGAAGTGCGAGCCATGTGCAATCGAACGAAGCGTTTTGAATGATCTTCACAACGTTTTTATCCTCACATACTGCGCGCATCTTCTCAATTTTCTTGCGTTCACTTCCTTTCATGCGTGTGATCTTTCCTTTCTCATCGCAGAACGTTAACAACAGAACGCGCGCATCTTCAGCCCATGGATGAAGTCCGGTCGTCTCAATGTCGAACGCAATTCGCTTAGGTTGCTTTGTTTTCTTCATAGTGATCAATTTAGCTGTGTATAACGTTCGACTTCGTATAACGCAGCGTAATCAGTGCTACCAAAGAGCTTTCGCAGTAATCTGCTCGCTTTCTGCGCGTCTTTCTTTGTTACGTATATCGTGACGACTGAAATGTTTCCACCTTTGTATTTGCCCCAGTCTGTGTCCATGCCATGGCTGACTTTATATTTAATTAAGTGTTCACTGATCATGTGAAGAAAGTCAACATGTGGATCAGTTAATATCAAAACTGTATGCCTCATAATAATTCCTTTTTTGTTTAAAAAAAGAATGCTGTGATCACTCACAGCATTCGAAAATACAACAGCAAAAAGCATCTTTAGAATGGAGTTTTCTTTCTGTCCTTCTTTTGTGGTTGAGCTTTCGCATTACGCGAAGGCTTTTCTTGTTGCTCATCATCGTCTTGATCATCGTTTTTCTTTTTACGATCATCGACTTTCACATTGAGCGCAATAAATTCCGGTGCGGCTTTGATCTTGTCGCGCAAGAATGTTGGAAGCTCTTTGTAAACTTCAACATCAAACTCGTCTGGGTTCAAAGATAAGAAAACTTTGTTACTCGCAGCGCGATCAACTTTCATCTTCGCTGGCACTGCCATGATAGCTCCTATCTTAGCGTAATCTTCGCCAGACTTTTTGCTTGTCTCGATCAATACAACAACTTGACATTCTTTACCCAAAAGAACTTCAGGCTTGAACGGAACTTTTGGATCCAGTTTCTTTCCGAGCCATGATGCTAAATCTTTCGCAAGATTTGCCTTTGCTCCGATCGATGCTGTATATTCTTTGTGAACAATGAACGGAACTTCCTTTTCGTCTTCGCCACCTTCATCAAACAAATAAGTTTGTCCGATAAGCTCGAAAGAGAATTGAACTTTCTTCGCTTTGCCTTTCTTTCCTTCAAACTCAGTCTCCTGAGTTCCGAGATCGATAATTTTTACGCAGCGAGCAACATGAGTTCCGCCTTCTGGTAATACGCGTGGGCCGCCGCCTGATGTGATTTCCATAAATTTTAATTTGATTTTAAATTGATTTTATAAATGTAAATGTACTGATTTATTTGACTCCAGCGTTGTTTTTCAAATCGATGTCGTTAAAAAAGTTTATGCGATACTTTGCAGCGCGTTCGTAGTTATACACGTTAGTAAACTCAACTTTGTATTGTGCCTTTGTTTTGCATGAACGCATTTTACCTCCGTTCATCTTTATCATAGAGTTTAAAACTGCCTTGTGATTATACTGCTCATGCTTCTCTATTTCAACATGCTTCATAAATGCAAAGATATAATAAAATTTTTAAATCGCACAAACGCGATCGAAATAATAAAAACCGTCTTCAGTCTTGTTTACAGTTCCGATTAACATTCGTTTCGCATCACGCTTATAATCAATGTATTTGTGATGCTTGATTAAGAAATATGCCTTCTTGTTTTTTACTTCGATCATCACAAGATGATGACGTTTGATTAACTCGTTGATCTCTTTGATCACCGGAAGATTTGTTTTGTGAGAGCTAAAGACTTTCATAAAACGCCATTACGTTTTTGTTGACTGTGAACTTGTTCGCGTTAACGTGATTCAACAACGTCATGCCAAACATCGAACGCGCACGAGACAGCGCAACGTAAAGTTGTCCCGCTGCGAAAGTCTTCGATGGATCAATGTTGACATCAGTGAACGATTGACCTTGTGACTTGTGCATTGAGATTGCCCAAGCTGGCGTTAACGGCATTTGATTAAACGTTGCATAAACTTCCATTCGATGTTTGCCTTCATCGTTCACAGCTTTGCGCGATCTGTTGAAAGACTGTCGATAAACTTTAGGCAAGTCGATCAGCTTTACAATGTCTTGTTCTGTTTCTTCGATGATACCCAAAGTGCCGTTAACAAGTTTGTAAAACTCATCAGTTGATTCTTTCTCGTTGTCACGATCTGCGCCATTCTTGCGGACCATAACTTGTGCTCCAGCGCGCAGCGGAATAAATCCAGGCAATGGGAACATTGATTCTGGCCAGTCGCCATCGACACGCGCATGATATGTAACGATCTTGCTTGGAAGTCTGCGCATCTCGTTTGTGTTGATCTCATCGGCTTGTTTGTTCGTTGCTGTGAGTGTTATTGCTTTCGCTCGTGCATTACCAACGAGCGCATTGAGATCACGAACCATCGCCTCGTTGAGCGTTCCAAATCTCGCAGCGTTAAGAATCTCCATGAAATAAAGATCATCTTTTTGTCGAAGCACTTCCGTTAGTTCGTATATCTTCATATCCATTTCGTTGAATACAAACGAATCAAAAGCAAACTCTGAAGCATAGCCGGCTGCCGCAAGTTCTTTCTTTGCAAGTCCAAACACGACTGGCGGAAGTTGACAAAAGTCTCCAATCATGATCACTTGAATTCCACCGAACGGAAGTGTATTGTTTCTAAAGAGCTTCAACACGCGATCGATATAATCCAACGTATCTGCGCGCACCATGCTAATCTCGTCAATGATCAGCGCGCTCACGCTTGACAGTCGCATTAACTCGCGCTTGTCTGGCATGATCATTGTATCGGGTATTATTCCATTCTCGATAATTGGAATCTTGAATAACGAGTGCAACGTTTTGCCATCAACGTTGATCGCTGCTAAGCCGGTCGGTGCTGCTATTGTGTATTCTTTTTTTCCCAACTCTCTGAGTGCGTTTGTTAGAACTGATTTGCCTACGCCAGGCTTTCCCAGTATTAAAAAGTTGTCATCTGTCTGTTCGATCTTATCGAACAGGATTTTTTGCTTTGCTGTTAATTCGAATTCCATTTTGCTTTTTGTTTTGCTGTTGAATAAAAAAGAGTCGAACGTTTGTCCGACTCTCGATTGTTTGTTGTCTCAGATTACTTTTTGAACTTCACAAGATCATCCTTGAGTGTAAATTCAGGATGATGACGCACGATCGACAACTGCCTGTTTGCTGTCTTTTCTTCGTAGCCGTCTTTGATAAATTTCTTTTTGATCGCATCAAGCGTTACTCCGCCCTTTGCTTCGCGAATCATTTCAGTCACCCATTTAATCGGAACTTTCTTCTTTGCTGTTCCGTTGGCAGCTTTCTTTACTGGCGCCTTTGCTGCTGTCTTCACTTCTTTTTTCGCTGCTGTCTTTTTCGCAGGAACTTCTTTCTTCGCCGCTACTTTTTTCGCTGGCTTTTCTTTTTCTGTTTTCATCGTTTTTGTTTTAACTTCCTTAACTTCTTTTTTATCTGCTTTAGTTTCTTCAAGCTCGTCAAGCTCTGAATCTTTCACTTGTGAGCCGTTCTTATAAACCATATATGGATCATCGCTTTTGCCTTCTTCAAGAAAGAAGTCGCCTTCAATGTCCAACATGATTGAAATGATTTTGCCGCCCTTTGAGAGCTTGCCTGCTTCTACTTTTGCTTCGATGAGAGAAGCGCCTTTTAATAAATCTGCCATTTTGTTTTTTGTTATATTTATATTCTCCACTATTGGATTCACTACTTTAAGAACAGCTCTGACGCGTCTGCGATCACAGCGTCCGACATCATAAACAACATCGTCCACGATCGGAAAAACGTGTCTCTTTACCCAAACGAAATAATTTCCTTTGAACGTCTTCGTTAAAAGTTTAGCAACGCTTCCGCGCACTATGTGCCTTTCAACTGGCTCAAATGTAAAGGTTTTCCCGTCAATCTGCAAATCAGTCGCTTTGTCAACATTAAGGAAACGACTCGTATGCGTTCCGCCTTTGTCGTGATCTCGATAGCCGTTTTCTTTCAACCACTTGTTAACGACATCGAAACCCAACCCAGTTGCATAAGCGAGCGCACGCGGCCCGCAGTCTTTTGCTTGATTCGCTATGCGCTCGATGATTACTACGTGTGCCATATTACTAATAGTTTACTTTTTCAAAATAGTGTGTTACTGTTTAAATTATATGCGAATATACGTCCTTTTGTCCATACGAGTTTCATCTATTTACATAAAAATACATTAATTTATGTAAGTGCTTGATAATCAGCACGATAGATTTTACATAAAATAAAAAAAATGTCGAGCCTTGAGATCAAAGTTTTAGCCGTGAACACGCTCAACGAGTACGCGAAGAAAATCATAGCGCACGAAGTTGCCGGATTTAAAAAGCTCATCGGAGTCGATGCGTACAAAGCGGACGGAAGTTTGAAAGCGAAGTATCACTTCGATAAGCTCGAAAGCGTTTCGCAGAAGCTGAGCGACAACTGGTTGAGCGTGGAATACTTTCGTGATCGCTCGGAGTACTCTGTTGCGATAAGCATAAAAGTTTGCATCAATGGCGGAAGCTATGAAGTGACTCCTGCGACTGCGTTCTGTCATTATGAAAACCAAACTTTCTACGTAGCGCGTATTGAGAACGGCAAAATCGAATCAAAGGAACTGGACTTGTCAATGCTCGATGAGAAGTTTACCGCTGCGAAACTTTTGAAGCTCAACAAAGAAGTTGAGAACGCAGCAGCAGCGTATGACAAAGCGAAGTCAGCCATTGATCATCGCTTTAGAGAAGTACTTCATGTTGGGTACATACACTAAAGAGAATCAGCAACATAAGATGTCACAGAGCGAGTTCAAAAGACTCGCTTTTTTGTTTGCATTATATTTACATATATTTGCAAGATATGAGAGCTAAAATAGTAAACATCAGCGCAGAAGTCCACGCGCTGTTGAAGTCGCACTGTTCAAGGAACGGTCTGAAGATCGGCAATTTTGTTGAGAACTTAATTGTCGAGGCAATTCCAAAAGAGAAATCAAAAACTAAAAAGCGTTAACGTATGAACACAACTGCGATCTGCGATAAATATTCCTATTACTCGCGCCACTTCGATATTGTCTGCGAGTTTAATGAAGACAGAGTAAAGCCTATGTATAGATTTAACGTACATAGCAACTCGACAAAACAAATCATCGATACGAGCGAATGGATTGATACTGATTTGAACACAGAATTACAACGAATAAAAGACAAACACTATTTGAATGGAACTAAGTAACTTAACAACACAACAAAAAATTGCGCTCATTGATGCGCACTTAACAGACAAGCCGAACAAAGATGCCGCATTGATTAAATTAAAACTATTCGACAAGAATGGAATCATCACACGCTTGGGAGAATCAACAGCGCGCAAGATCGCACAGCAGAAGCACAAACGCAATTGGGTATGAAGCTGCGTGACTATCAAGTTAAAGCGCGCAATCAAGTCAGTGCAAAACTCAGACTCTTTGGCATTTGTTATCTCGCAGGTGAACCGCGCACAGGAAAAACTTTCGTTGCCTTAGAGGCTTCGCGCGGATTCAAAACATTGTTTATCACAAAAAAATCCGTCATCGATGACATCGAGCAACAAGTTATTGCAGCGCATCACGATGATTGCAAAGTAATCAACTATGAATCGTTGCATCGTGTGAACGTTCGTGAATACGAATTTCTGATCTTGGATGAGGCGCACGTACTCGGACAATTTCCTATTGCTGCGAAGAAAACAAAAGCACTGAAGCAATCAATAACAAATCAAAACATTTTATTGTTATCGGGAACTCCATCACCGGAATCTTACTCTCAACTCTTTCATCAGCTTTGGGTAACGAATCGCGGACCGTGGACACGCTTCAGAAACTTTTATCAATTCGCGCATCAGTACGTGAACATCAAAAAAGTTTTCGTTGGTGCTGGCATGCAAGTGAACGATTACTCAGATGGCAAGCCGGAGATTCTTAACGACTTCGCACAATATAAAGTTGAGATGACACAGCAGCAGGCCGGATTCGATGGAGAAGTTATTGAGAAGATTCATAAGCTACCGATGGATCCAAAATGTCTCGTGATCTACAAAGCATTGGAGCGTGATCGTGTCGTTGATGACTATGTGGCTGACTCTGGTGCAAAGCTCATGAGCTTGTTTCATCAGCTTGCATCAGGCACCGCGATTGATTCAGTGCGGATCGTTAACACTATTTCAAACTATAAAGCGAAGTACATCGACAAGCATTTTAAAGATCGAAAGATTGCCATATTTTATTGCTATGTCGAGGAGGGAAAAATGCTGGAGCGTTACTTCAAAGATCGAATAACAAGATCAGCGCAGACGTTCAACGACTCAAGCGATCTTATTTTTATCTCTCAAGTTGTTTCCGGTAGAGAGGGAACAAACTTGTCAACAGCAGACGATTTGATTTTCTTGAATATAGGCTACTCGGCTACGTCATACTTTCAAGCGCGTGCAAGGTCGCAGTCGATCAAAGGCGGAGATAAGTTATTGCATTGGATATTTTCTATAGAAGGAATTGAATCAGACATTTATGAAACAGTCAAAGAAAAGGAACCCTATACACTCAAACATTTTAGAAAGCACTATCCAGAGCAAAATAAGAAAGCGACTAAAAGCAAAGGGCTTTTTGGTTATTAGATTGCGTTCGGTTGATCCATCAGGCATGCCTGATTTATTAGTACTAAGAAATGGACGTGCGTACTTCATCGAAGTCAAACGACCAGGTGAAGTTGCAACGCCATTGCAACTCAGACGACATGAGGAGTTGGCTCAACAGAATTTCAAAACTTTAATATTAACAGAATGAGTAAAACAATTCAAGACTGGCACGTAATCATTAATATGTATGGAGAGCCTATCGCAATGTTTGCCTCCTATGCGCATGCTTTAAGATTTAAGTCAGCGCATCACGAACTAACAAGCGAGGCAACCACGATAGAAACTTGGAAGTTTGCAATTAAATAAAAATAACTTATGAACAGCACAACATGGACAGACGATCGCGGCAATAGAATTGCGCAGTCATCACAACACAAAGATTTATTTTTGATCACGACTCCCGATGGTGGATGGTATTCAATTCAAAGCTCACTTGACATCATGCAAAGCAGACACAAACAACAACAAGTTAAACAACGCAAGCGATGATGACATACACACGAGAGCAAATAAAAAAGTCTGATATGCTTGCCGTATTGCCCGCGGTAATCGTGTCACAGCATAAAGTTGCTGGGCATACTGTGGCTGGATTAATTCCTAACAAACATATAAAAGACTTCTGCGAGATCACAAAAACCTTCATGATAATTCCAGACATGCTTTATGTTTCCTATGAGACATCGACTTGGATTCTTGAAAAAGAAAACAACTATACGTTTCCTATTCGTGTCGAGTCGATAACGATATACGAAAACTTTGTTGAATACGAGTTAACGCGTGTGCGTGAGTTGTCACAAGCAAAGCCCGAAGATCGTGACGCGACAACCTTAAATTTGAATTAACTACACCAACGCAAAGTTTCCATACGCAAGAAACTCCAACGTTTCATCGTAAGCCTCCCACCAGTAATCCAATGCCTTGAGATCAGCGGGTAAGTCCGTTGGCTCAATGGCAAATGGAAATGTACCACCGACCGGTGACATAGAACTCAAGTCAACAATCCATTCCTTAATCAGCGTCCCATTTTGTTGATAAAACAATTTGATCGTCACGCCAAGCAACGCAACTCCTTCGACATCGAAGTACGCAAGAGCCTTTGAACCTTTCTTGTACACAACGTCACATCGTGCGCCAGTCATGATAAAATTCACGACTTCATTGGAAAGCTGATTAAGGATGGTTGGTGTCATGGTTATTCCGCTATTAATTCAAGTGTAGTAGTATCGTAAAATTTCGATGTAACAATATTCTCAATGAACTCCATGCTGGCTTTTTCGGCATTGATCTTTATTGATTCATTGAACAAATCTTCCAACTCCTTTTCCTTCACCTCATCTGATTCTTTCGAGTCGTTAATATCCTTAACGTCTTTCTGGAATTCAGTCCATGCCTTGCCAGCTTCGGTATGAATTTTTTGCAGCCTGCGCTTCAATCCTAACGAAACGTTTTCTGTCAATAGACCCTGCACCATCTTACCATCTTTGTTGAATCCAGCCAACGTTAAGAGGATGCTTTTCAAATCACTGTTCTTTGCTTCAATCATATTTGCTTTGTTTTAATTTAATTGTAAAATAGTTTTTAATGCAGACACAATTTGTGGCAATGTGTAACCATCGTATGTATCATCGGCATTAAGAGCACCACCACCACCAGCAACACGAATGGCACCAACGATAGCGTTTGTTACTGCTGCTGATCTACCAAGTACGCCAGTTGAACTTAGTGTTGCTGTCGTTGTTCCTGATCCACCGTAAGCATTGAATGTGAATATGCCTGTTGCTGAAAGAACCAACCTAAGTTGGCCTGATGGTAAATGTAGAAAGTAAAAGTCATTACCGTTATTTGCCAACTCGTAAGATGTGCCAGATTTTTCAAGTCTAATACTTGACGTTGCGGATGCGGATGCAATGTGCAACGCTGCTGCTGGGTTATTTGTTCCAAGACCAACATTACCACTCGGAAGAATTGTTAAATTAGAACCTACACCATTGTTAGCAGAAAATAAAATTCTACCGGCTATTGATCTAACAGCTAAATCACCAACAACACTTCCAGTTATCAACCCGTCTACTAAACCCACAGCACCAATAAATACTTTTGAAACATCCGCGATTTTTAAATCAATGACTGCTTGTGTGGCACTGTTGATTGATAGTGTCTGCGTAGGTGTAACGGTTCCAATTCCAACGTTTGTGCCGTTATCAAAAATACTTGAGTCGGTTACAGTATTCGCACTCGTGAACCTTGCAATACGATTTACGGTTCCATTTAACAA
>Ga0247690_1000297_pt1 | contig 11599 bp, 6 predicted proteins | sample CNK31_metaG_FD_183035 | JGI IMG/M metagenome (GOLD analysis project Ga0247690, IMG submission 183035) | Soil microbial communities from Purdue University Martell Research Forest, Indiana, United States - CNK31 | ecosystem: Environmental > Terrestrial > Soil > Temperate forest > Bulk soil | place... | reverse complement strand
TTCGAGGCAATATGTTTCGCATTGCCAATCAAGCGGCCGTCACAACCACTGCGGCTTTAGCTACCACGTGGACAGGCTTGGCAATCTCCAATCCGGCTAACTCTGGCGTTAACGCCGTTGTGAACAAGTTTACGTGTGCGCAATTTGCCGTTGGCGCGGCCGCGTGTATTGGCATCATGACTGGCTCGGGCGCTGCGGCGGGATCCTTAGTCCCGGCCAACTGTTTTCAAGGCGGGCCGACCGGCAAAGTCACGGCCAGCGCAGGTGCAACGATCGCAACACCGGTTTTGCAATATGTGTTTGGCCAAGCCGGATCATTGGCTACCACGGGTTATGGTCTCACACCCGGCCTTGTGGTTGATCTTGAAGGATCCTTGATTATACCACCGGGATTTTACGCGGCCAGTTACACAACCATTGTGACTACCACGGCGCTCATCTTCGGGTTTCAATGGGAAGAAGTACCGATCTAATGCCTGAAGCACGTCTATACGCAGGGTTTGCCACGCTTGAAGCTGGGGTTAACGGCGGCATTGCCGCTTCACTCATACCAAAGAATCAATGTGTCTCTGCTACTAATGTTACTTTTCGTCAGGGGTATCCGCAAACCCGAGACCCTTGGTTTCAATATTACGTCACCGTCCCAGACCCGTTGCTTGCTCGTTACACCGGAACTTTTCAGGGAGCTGGCCGGTACGACGGGCAGAACGGCCAAAGTGGATTCATTGTCGGCCGTGGGGGCAGACTATTCTTCGTCGCTGATAAAACTTGGCTCCTCAGTGAAATCACGCCGAACTTTGCGATCGCAACCACGGCAGACTTTGTTGTCCCGGCGATCAACGCGACTGTAACGGTTTCGATCAATGAAACGGCACAGATCGCAATCGGTGACATAGTTGAAATCAATTTAGGATCGTACACGGTTGTTGCCGTTCAGACTGGATCCGCACAACTGAAATTCACAGGTGGCGCCACTGTCGGTTCAACTGTCCCGGGTGGCGCGTTGGTCCTCGACAATGCCGGGAAACAAATCATTCAGTACGACGAGATCCCCGCCACATACGATTTTATTTTCATCTTTCAAGCTGAGAATTACGGCATCATCCTACGCGGCCAGCACAAGACCGCAATTTTTGACGGTAGTTCAACCCGGCTTGCGACCACTAAACAAATTCCACCGGGCTACTTGGGCGCGTATGGCTGGGGAAGAATCTGGATAACACTCACCGACCGGCGCAGCTTTGTTGCCGGTAACCTCGTTTTCGATCGTAGCGGCGGCGGCTCTTTCCAAAACAATTATCGAGACTCGATTCTCTTTTTCACCGATAACGACTTCCTGAATGAAGGCGGCGCTTTTGGTGTTCCGTCAAATGCCGGGGATATCACCGGCATGCAATTCCTAGCCTCTCAAGATACATCGCTGGGTGTAGGTGTCTTGCTCGTTGGCACGACGAATTCAATTTTCTCAGTTAATGCGCCCGTGGATCGAACTACGTGGAAAAACCTCACGTACCCGATCCAGACAATTTCACTTTTGGATTACGGGCCGGAATCGCCTCGCGGCGTTGTGTCTATTAACGGTGACTTGTGGTATCGATCGCCGGATGGGTTCCGATCGTTCCTTGTCGTGCGCCGTTATTTCGGGCAACCGGGTAACGTGCCTGAAAGCCGTGAAATCAGCCCGGTTATTGAGTTTGATACGCAAGATCTGCTTTTTTACGGCAGTGGCGTTTACTTCGATAACAAGATGTTTTATACGGTCTCCCCGTATCGAACGGCAAATGGAGACGTGGCGCACCGCGGCTTAGCTGTTATCAATTTCGATCTCGAATCCAGCTTACGCAATCGCAGTCAGGCGGCTTGGGAAGGCGTCAGTACCGGGCTCAACACATATCAAATCCTGAAGGGCCGAATCGATAACGTTGAACGCATGTTCATGTTCGCGCTCGGCAATGACGGCACGACAATTGAGCTTTGGGAAAACACCATCGATAACTTCATCGATGATACGAGTGTTCTGCCAACAATCATAAAGCGCAAACGGATTGCCGGGTCTCTGACAACGCGCAGTGAGAATTTCGATCAACAGGACAATTTAAATCTGATTTTCGGCGAACTCTTTGTAGACGATGTAGCCGAACAAGTTGATTTCACGATTAGTTACCGGCCGGATCAGTACCCCGACTGGACGATTTGGCAAAGCTCTTCAGTCTGCGCAGAAACGCAGCAATGCAATTTCCTTGGCGAATTGCCATGCGCGATCTTTGTCCCGGCCGCACGGTTGTACGCCGCGCAGATCACACTTGGGGCGCCGCCTGCCCCGTGCAATGTTTTGGCGAACCCAGAACAGCCGATGAATTTCGGCCATGAATTTCAATTCAAGATCGAGTGGTCTGGACACTGGCGCATACGCAAATTCCGCGTGGCAGCTAAGAAATACGATTCGCCGATCGAGGGACTGTGTCCGGAAACGATTGAATGCAAGAAGTTCCAGATGTGCTTTGAGAATATTTTTACCTATGACTCACACTCCTGACGCCTATGCCAAATAATAACATTGTCCAAGTACAGGCGGGTGTTTTACCGGCCGGTTTTTGCCCAGCAACATATCAGGATATCCTGAATGGTTTCGCCGCGGAATCGACTGTTACGCTACCCGATAGCGCTTCGAGTCTGCAGGTGTCAGCCACAAAGCCGAGTGACACAACCAAACCTTGGCAACAGCTGGACAGTCTTGGACGGCCGACGCGCATCTATGTGTTCGCCCAAGGCGCATGGCTCTCGTTACATCCTGATTTTCCCGGCAAAATCATCATGTATCTTGGCGTGTTGCCAGACTTCACGATCTTTGACGGTGGCGATGCAAATGCGCTCGGCGCTTATTCCGGGCCAATGTGGCAGATCGCTAATACTGCGTTGGATGGTTCGGGTACGGCCGCACTTTCCGGCCGCGTGCCTATCGGTGTTGGCACTTTGCCCAGCACGGCGGCAATCGCGCTCGGGCAAACGGGCGGTGAAGATTTGCACAAGATAACGCAATCCGAAATGTTCCCGCACACGCACGGTGTTCATGTCTTACGCGTTCAGCATGGGACCACGGATACAAATGTATTCACCAATGATACCGCGGATCCATCTCAGCAACCGGACAGTAACACCCTGAGTTTTGGCGGTGACCCGGGCACTGGTAATCCGCCAACGGCCGCTTTGGGCCATAACACCTTGCCTCCTTACTACGGGCTTTATTTCCTGCAACGGACAAGCCGATTGTATTACGCTGTGAATTGATTTATGCGAACGACTTTTCAAGATGCGATGGAGAGCAGCATCCCCGATGAGATCGGGATTTGCGGGACAGATCCGCGGTTCCTGAAGATCTGTAACGAAGCTATCCAGCGTTTGATTGTGACCGGCAAATGGTTTGGCACACTGGCCCGATATCGTTTTTGCGCGATCGATGGATGCCTGACGTATCCCCCGCAAGTTGCGGCCGTGGAAGCGATCGCTGTATGCGGCTTTCCCATTCGCGTGCGATCAATGCTTTATGAATTCCTCGAAAACGGTTGGGGTATTCAGAACGCGGTAAACAATGTCAGCGTGACCACGTCCAGCGGCGGCTCATGTTGCGGGCAAGGCGGCGGGGCATGCGGTGTGCCCGGGGCAATATTCCGCGGCCGGTTCCCGACCTTTTCAGAAATCATTGGCACGGACAAAAAGCTTCAGCTGGTTTGCGATCGATCTACTGACGTTGGAAAACAAGTTCTGTGCCTTGGGTTCGATGAAAACCTGAATTGGATCCGCACGCTTCAGAACGGCGTCATGTCAGATGGCGAGCTGGTTACGCTGTCACAATCGCCCGGGACAATCACACAGAATTATTTTTCGTCTGTAAGCGATCTTCAGCCGCCTACCGATCTTGATGGGCAATGGTGGTTGTACGAGTATTCAACAACGACTCAAGCCCAGCGCATGATCGGCCAGTACGAATACTTCGTCACGCGCCCAAGCATGTCCCGGTATTTCATCCCGTCAATTTTGAACGGGACACAAAGCAACCCGCCATCGAACACGACTTGCGTACAAACGATTGTTGATGCCGCGGTGAAGTTGGATTTCATCCCGATCCGTAACCCAACCGATTATCTGTTAATCGGCAACCTGCCTGCTGTTGGGGAAATGATGAGCGCCATCAAGAAGGCGCGTAATGAATCTGACAGTCTCAAACGCAATCAGATCATTTTGTCCGGACTCGCGGTGGCAAAATCCATTCTCCAAGACGAGCTGGATCACTACCAAGGATCCGGGCAAAGGATCGGTTTGAATATTGAAGGCGCGTGCCTAGATGGTTGTCCGGTGGATACGCTAATGTAAAAATTTATGGCAAGTTTCTTTGAACAATTAGTAGGCAGCAAACCTAATGTCCCGAATCTGCCGACGCTGAATCTTCAGGAAGAGGCAAAGAAAGCGATCGGCGCCAATACCGAAAATCTGCCCGCGGCTGAAGCGTTGACTTCAGCAACCAACCTTTTCACCCGGCAACAGATCACGGACATGCTCAATGCGTCCGTGCCCGGTTTCTCGGGTATGGCGGATACGGCCGGGAAAAACATTGAAGCGTTGCTCCAAGGCGAGATCCCTCAAGACGTGAAAGACGCTATTTCGCGATCGGATGCGGCCAGCAGCTTGACCGGTGGATTTGGCGGTACTGAAGCCTCGCGAAATTTGGTTGCGCGTGACCTCGGGTTAACGTCGCTGCAGCTGACTTCACAAGGTCTTTCATCTGCTGAAAGCTGGACAAAGGCAATGGCCAGCCTTTACGAACCGTCCATGCTTAACGTATCGAGCATGTTCATTTCTCCGATGCAACAGTACCAGACGGACAATGAACAGAATCAGCAGCAATTCCAACGGCAATGGATGCAGAACCAGATTAACGCCATGCCCGCGCCTTGGGCTGAAGACTTGAAGCAATTCCTGTATCGCGCAATGTCGGCGTACAGCGGAACGCCGGTTAGCAATAATCCGTATTCGACTCCGGGCAGTTTTGGCGGCGGATTCGGTAGCCCCGGCATGGGTGGCAGCGGTGAAGGTGGCATGGGTTTTAGTCCCGGTGGCGGCGGGTACTCGACAACGTTCACGGATAACTCTGGCGGGAATGACCCGGGCGGCGAGCTTGGTTTGATTGGTGGATTTGGATAAATCGATAAAAATTTATGGCTGATATCTTTGGCGGCGCCACGCCCCCGGCGTGGTTAACAGATCTCACCCGGCAAACTCCGGGTGAACTTGGGTCTATTGCCGGGCTCGCTCTTGGTGGCGCCGTAAACGCAGCTACTGAAGGCGTGAGCCCGAAACAGGGTTTAGGTGAAGCCCGATTAAACATCGAAGATCCGCTTTGGAAATTGAAAGTCGCGCAGACACAGGCAAGCATTCTCGGCACAATGGCCCAGACGCAATCCGCGTACGCATTGGCTGAAGAGCGTAAGCAGGAAACGGCCGCGTGGATGCAAGACGCGCCGCAACTTTCTTCGTGGTTAACCGCTACGCCCGAGCAACGTCAAAAGATGCCCGCTCCGGTAGCTGTCAGCAAACAGGGCATGACAGCGATCGAACGATCGCGTGATCAGGATGCGCGATATTTCATCCAGAAAGATGCCAACGATATCAAGCAGCAGAACGCGGAAAACCAATCCTCGGCCGCGAAAGCTGCAGCGACAAACACGAAGTCGTTTTACGACATGTTGAAGACAGTCACTGATCCGGTTGCGCAGGCAACGATCATGGGCATGACTAAGAATGGTTTGCCGACTCCTGAAGCATGGGAAGCTCTCACCCGGGCGCCACGCCAAACAGCCGAGCAAGAGAAACAAGCCGGGCGCCAAAAGCTTGAAGAACAAAAACAGACTGGCCGGGAAAAAATCGAGGAACAGAAGCAAACCGGCCGGGAAAGCCTCGCTGATATCAACGCGCAAAACAAAGCGCAGTTTGAAGGTGAACGGCAACAGAACCGGATCGAGCTGAAAAAGCTCGAAGGCGAAAACAAGATCGAGCTTGAGAAAATGAAGCTCGGCGCTAAAGACGGTAACGGCAATTTGCTGAGTGAAGACAATTACGTACAACGGCATTTTAACACGGTGTTTAATGCGGCTTGGAAAGAATCCGAGACCAAAGACATTAAACAGGTGATTTCAAACGTGGAAAAAGCCTTGCGTTTACGCTATCGAGTGGAGCATAAGGCAGCACCGGCCGCGCCTAAGCCAGCAACACCAGCACCGGCCGCGGCGGCTGGGGCGCCAGCTACTGCAGCAGCTGCAGCAACGACAGCGACCGTGACAACGCCGCCAGCGCAGCAATCGGCGGGAACTAACGCCCTGAGTTTTGACGACTTCCAAAACTGGATTAAAGGCAAATGAGCGATGTACTGGATTACGTACGCGAGAAAGACCCGCGATTTAAAGACGTTTCAGATGACGATCTGACTTTGTTCATTGGGTCTAAGAAACCTGACTTCCTGCAAGATCCCGGGTTCAAGGAAGATTTCCAAAAAGCGGCCGCAACAAAATCGCTTAACCTCGCCTTGAAAGGGACCGGGGAAGTCCTGAAGGTGCTGAACAATCCGGCCGTTGGCGAAGCTTCACAAATGGGACAGGAACAAGCCCAAGCCGGGCGCCTGCAAGCCGGGATGGATCTCGCCACGCAAGCAACCAGCAAGGTTATTTCCCTGATAGACCGCGGCGCAATGGCGGCGCCATCTGCTGAAGAACTGGCATCAAAGAAGGCATCTGATAAACAGCGCGAAGATATTTCCAAGATGGGACCGAGCGCCGCACTTGCGGCCGTGCGCCATGCGCAAACTAAACAAGCCGGGGAAGGCGTAGGTGTCCTGACTGAGCCTTTGGCTGAGATCGTTCCAAAGATCACCGGAGACCAGCTTGAAAGAATTCTTGGCATTATTGCAACAGGCATGCCCGCGGCGATTAATAAGGAGCGCGAAGCAGGCGCAACCCCTATCGATGATCAAGTCCCCGGATATGGTCCGAATGCGTTCAAAACGGATTTCAAACCTGAGGCAATGCTCTCACCAGAAGCGCGTAACCTTGTGCGCGGTGTGGCCGGTGTTGAACAGTCTTTGGCCGACCAAGCGAATTTCTTCGCATCACCCCTTGGGATATCCACGCTAGGCATGGGCTCGTTACCGGCGCCGATCGCGAAGCTCGTTGGTATTGCGTTCACGGCGCAGATGGCCAGCCAGATACCCGGGCACTCTGAAGCGGTATCTACGGAGTTGAATAAGCCGGAAGGAGAGCGCGATTACGAGAAAATCGCCAAAACGGTCACTGACGCGGCTGGGGCGATGGGTTTTACCGTCGCAGGCGGGTTACACCTGTTTGAGCCTGTTATCCGCGCAGCTCGCGCACGCTCAGCATACCGACAGGCGTTGCGGGAAGCCTTCCCGGTAGCGCCAGCGACCGCTTCAGCGCTCAGCACGCAAGTTGGGTCAGATTACATGACTGGCGGGCCATTGGCGCCGCCTACGCGCCTTCCTGAAGGCGATGAGCCCCCGGGTAAGGCGTCCGAGACCACACCAAAGCCCAAAGGCACTCAATCATCTGCAGCGGTTAAGCTACAAGGCTTGGGCTGGACAGCTGAACAGATTGGGGCGCTGACTCCGGAAGCCCGGATCCAAGCGGCCGCGGAAAACCGCCCAGCACCGGCCGCGGAATCGATTGTTTCACCAGTCAAACCAACCGAAACGCCAACCACAGAGAAAGGAGCATCAGATGCCGGGACAAAAGCACAAGAGCAAGCAGCAGGTGCGTTACCTGCTGAGCAAGGGAAGCCCGTTGAACCCAAAGCAAAAGGAGAAGCTGAAAAAGGAACTCCACTCGGGCAAGGTGAAGATAAAGGGTTAACCCCCAAACCTGAAGTCGCGAACCTTGAAAAAGGGAAGAGCTTAAACAAGCTCGGCGATCCGCTTGGCACTACCTACCACGCCACGGCGGAAGATTGGGCACGCTGGCAAGAGCTGTCCAAGCAACGCGAAGCGCTGGTTAAAGCCAAAAAGTTTGATGACGTTTTCCAAATCCAAAAGGAGATGGAAGGCATCAAGAACAAGTATGGCGGCATGCCGCCTGCAGAACCTAAGGCGGCTGAAGAATTATCCCAACCGCCCAAGCAACCGAACGTAGACGACTTCAAAGGCGCAGCCAATATCATCAAGGCGTTTAGTAAAGCGCATGATGAATGGAAAGGGAAAGTCATTGAATGGCTGAAGCAATTCCCTGAAAACAAAGCGCTGATTTTTGGCACTGAAAACCATACCTACGCAGTCACTAAGGATCCCAAAGGCGGCTGGCGTTACACGTCTTTTTCAAATCAGGATCACATGCCGATCGGGCACAGTGAATTTGATAGCCGTGAGAAAGCGGTTACGGAACTGTTACGCAGTAACAAATATGCCCGGGTGTTGGATAAGATGCCGTTTCAGGTGGAACCGTTGCCGATCCCTGAATCAGCTCAGAAATACCGGATCGGGACCAATCCCCAGACTTATACCCTTGTTGAACGGCTCGAACAAAACGCGGCCGAGAAAGCCAATAACGAGCAACCGGTACGTGTGCGCAACGAAAACACCGGCAAGGAAGAGATCGTTATGGAAGGCGATCTCACGCCGGTAAAGACTCGTACGGCGGCTGAGAAAGAAAAGGGCAAAGCTGGGAAACGGGATTTGGATAAAGAGCTGCGCGACCTCGGGCTTGACCCGTCTGTCTTCAGCAGTAAAGCGGAGAAGCAGGCGGCGATCATTCGCGAGAATCAAAAGAAGCAAGGCCCGGGAACTCCGCACATTACCCAGCCAGCGGATCCGAAAGCGCAGATCGAACAGCTTGAAGAATCATTCCGTAATATCCGCGGGCGCCGCGTGCCATTGGGTGAACGCGTGCGGGCCATGTTCGACATGGGTAAAAAGCTTGCGGCCGCAAAAGACATTGTGACCGAAGCGATCGCCGGTCTCAAAACCACGGGCGATTACCTGATAGATAAATGGGCCGGGTATAACGATCTGGATGACATGATCCGGGCCAAAGGTGAGCTGTCAGCTGAGATTGAAAAAAACGGCTGGCGCATGAAACACTTCGTCAAAACTATCCTCGATAATGTTCAGGACGTTAACGAACGTGCGGCTATCGCTAAATGGGTTGGCGCAGGCGGTGACATGGAGAAACTGATTGCCGGTTACGAAGAGGCACCAGCACGATTCAAGCAACACTACCTCGATGCAATGGATCTGAGCGGCGATCTGCTTGTCGGCGCCATGAACATTCGCAACTACTTCGATTCCCGGTTGCAGGAAGCGATCGATGCCGGGGTATTGAAAGATGGCGTTGAAGATTACATTCATCGTATTTACGAGCGCACGCCAGACCTTGAGCGCAAGATGACCGCGTATCTGCAAACCGGTCTCCTGAAAACAAACCCGGCGTTAGCCAAGAAACGGATCTTCGATCATGACTGGGAAGCTGAGCGTTTGGGTTACAATGTCGTGCAAGATTTCCTGCCTCGAATTGTGGAATATGAAGCGGCTTTAACCCGTGCAATTGCTGCGCGTAAGTTCGTGCGCAAGATCTCCGGGTTCAAAGATGAAAACGGAAATCGTGTCCCGGGCATGCTCGCGGCCGATGGACGGCCGGTTGTTGATATCGCCGGGCTCGGTATCCCGGTTGATGATGCTGAAGGCATTCGCGAAGCGTCCTTGATCGATCCTTCGTATAAAGCCCGTGCAAAAGCTGTGACAGAGTTGGATCCCGAAACAGGTGAGCCCACGACCACGGAAAACCCGCTTACCGACCGGAGCGATTATCAGGCGCGAAACCAGTATGCGGTTTTCCGCAATTGGAAATGGGTGTTGAATGACGGGGCAGGTAACCCGATTTATGCCAAGGGCGATTTGATCATTCACCCGAATTTTGTTTCTCGTTTTGACAAGCTGCTTGAGCCGAGCCGAATTCGTTACGCGCAAAGTCCAATCTTGCGCACGCTCGGCCGCGGCGCTCTTGGCGTTGGCGGTTTCGTGAAACAATCGATGCTCGATCTTTCCGGGTTTCATCAGGTGCAAATGGCCGTTCACGGGACTGAACACCGAGTTTACACGTTGCCCGGTCAAGTCCCGGCCGGGCTCAAAGCACTCGGGTTTGAGAAGATGATGCAGGATATCGATCTAAACGATCCTGTAATGGATGGGCTTTTGAAAGGCGGCATGACCCTTGGCGGCGATTACCATTATGCCAGTGAAGGGTTACAAGGCCGATCGATCACCCGCCTGATACCCGGCATCAACGAAGTCACGCAAACGTATCATCAATGGTTGTTTCAAGACTTCATTCCGCGCTTAAAAGCCACAATGGGTAAGTCTGCTTTCGAGCGGAACATGAAAGCTTACGCGAGCGATTTAGCTTCCGGGCGCCGCACTGTAGATGACATTTATCACATGACGGCTAACCAAGCGAATGCCGCTTTCGGTGAGCTGAACCAGATCACGTTAGAGCGCAGCAAGACCATGCAGGATGCTTTGCGCCTCATATTCCTTGCGCCTGACTTCCTCGAAGCACGCGGCCGGTTCGCGCTACAGGCATTGCGCAAAGGTGGCGGGGATCCGCGCACGCTCGATTACTGGAAAAAGGGTGGCCCGATCACAAACAACGAGCAACGCATGGCTCTCGCATTCGGCGCAATGGGTCTCTGGGGATTCGCTCGAATTGCGAACTTGATGATCAACGGGCAAATGCATAATGAGCCTGAGAACCTTTTCAGCGTGGTTTACAAAGGCCGGTCCTACGGTTTGCGCACGGTGCAAGGTGATATTCTTCACTTAATGACTCACCCGGTACAATTCTGGATGAGCCGTTTAAATCCGTTGTTCGGCCGCACGTTGCTCGAAGCCGCTTCCGGCCGTGATTATTTCGGCCGCAAACGCAGCCCGCTTGAACAGTTGTGGGATATGGTCTCTACCGTGGAACCGGCCAGCATTCGACACAGCCGGGAACATACGATCTGGGAATCCCTGTTGAATGCCGGTGGCGTGACCTCGCGGCGGTTCAGTGACGTTGACGATGCATTCAAGCTGGCGCAAAAGTGGAAAGACAAACACGGCGTTGGAATGAAGGGCGAGTTTATCTATGACCCGAATAAAGACCCGTTGCGGCCGTTGAAGCTGGCGTTGTCCAATGGCGATGAAGGCGGCTCAGTCAAAGAGATCCAAAACCTCATCAAGAAGAAAACGTACACATTGCCCAAGCTGGATGAATATTGGGATCGCTACTCAGCGATGCCATTTGCCGGGAGTCAGGCAAATGATAAGAAATTCATTCAAACCTTGAGTGAAGATCAGAAGAAAACCGTAACCGCGGCCGCACAGCACAAAAAAGCCATGCTGAAGCTTTATCGTCAGGCAAAGGGAAAATATCTGGATGCCGTTCACGGCCCGGCGCCTAAAGAGTCCGAAGACGATGCGGACCAACCTACTCCGCAGGTACAATAAAAAGGGCGCCTCGTTGCCAAGGCGCCCCCGGAACTAATCACCATTACAAGGAACCGGGATCCT
>Ga0247690_1000296_pt1 | contig 11622 bp, 19 predicted proteins | sample CNK31_metaG_FD_183035 | JGI IMG/M metagenome (GOLD analysis project Ga0247690, IMG submission 183035) | Soil microbial communities from Purdue University Martell Research Forest, Indiana, United States - CNK31 | ecosystem: Environmental > Terrestrial > Soil > Temperate forest > Bulk soil... | reverse complement strand
CCCAGTCCCTCGGGATGCAACTGGAACCGTGGGTCGTTCTGAGCAAGTTAGTGCAGCCTCCGATTCCTGAGAAATTCCTCGACGAGATCCAACCGATCCAACCTCTTTCCACGGAGTCCATCCAATGAGCTTCGGACCCTCGCAACAAGTGAAGCAAGCCTCCGCGGCGCTTCCGCAACTGGCCTCCACCGCTCAGGCCAATTCCACCGACGAACTCGCTCAGGCCCACAATCTCCTCAACGTAGGCCAGGGAACGACCGCGACCGGAACGCCGCTCGTCAACTCCGGGACCAATTTCTTCAACACCCTCCTCAACGGCAACCGAGCGAACACCACTGCGCTCCTTCAGCCGCAGATCGACCAGATCCGTCAAGGGAACCAGAACACGCTGCAAGGTCTTTCGACCTTGATGCCGCGAGGCGGAGGCCGATCCGGAACTCTCTTCGGAGCCTCTTATGCTCCAGAAGCGCAGATTCAGAATCTCTTCAACCCGGCCCGGGCGAACGCTGCCAGTGCTCTCCCACAAATCGGTCTTACCCAACAACAACTCGGCCTCGCTCAGCAAGGCCTTGGAGGGAACCTATTCTCTGTCGGCAATCAGCCGTTGCAGACGGCGATTGGGGCGAATTCTAATCTCGCCCAAATTGGCCAGAACCAACAACAAATCACCAACAGTCTCTGGTCTGGCCTCGGGCAAGGTCTCTTTGGCCTCGCAACTATGCCCTTTGGTGGCGCAGGCACACTCATCGGTGGAGCGGGAAAGAGCTTATTATAATGGGCGGAATCCTCTCAGCAATCTCCGGGTTCGGTGGCGCTGCCCTCGCTCACGGTGAGCACATCCGAGGCATACTGGAAAAACGCCGTGGGGAACTATCCGACATCATCGGTAACGCGGCGACGTCGGAAACCGATCCGCAAACCCGTGCCGCACTTCTGCAACATCAAGCTGACTTGCTCGCGGGAAAACCAATCGGCAAGATCACCCAGAACTTCTCGTCCACGATGCAAAAACGCCTGACCGACATGCAGGCGTTGCACGAAGGCCACCAGGCAATTGCGCAGATGATCGGATCCGCGCCGGAACCTCCGCCGGAACCTGCGGGACCGGCTGCTCCGGGTCAAACTCCTGGTCGTGTCGGAACCCAACCGTCCGGTGGTGGAGCGTCGTTCGGTGCCGCGAGCGCGCCGCCGGCCGCCCAACCAACCAGTTCTCCGCTCCAACCCTCCGGCCCTATCCAAGCGCCTCCCGAGTCCTCTCTCGTCCCTGGCCTCGTCGGCGTTCACCAGGCTGATTTACAACCTCCCGCAGCGCCGCAAGCTATCCCTCCGGTGAGCGTTACTCCTCCGGTTGCTCCCTTCGATCCCCGTGCCATGAGGGCCAAGATCCTCTCCGACGCTCAGGCCGAGTACGCTTCCTCCGCCCCCGCGATGCGTCCGTTCGTGATCGAGAAGACCAAGGAACTCCTGGGCCAGCTTCAACCATTCGAGCAACAAGCAATGCGAGAACATGAACTGGCGGCGTTCAAAGCAACTCCTGGATTTGCCGCCCTGCCACCGTTTGTCCAATCCGCCTACGAGGCCCAAGCTCATATGTTCGCGCCCGTCTCTGTCCCCGGAATGGCCGGGGCAATGTTCGGCGCCCCTCATACCCTCCACCTCGACGCGACCGAGATGTCGCCTGAGGACAAGTCGTCCTATGGAATCCCTCCGGCCGCTACCGGCAAATGGTCCGTCGACATCGACCGGATGACCAAAGCCCCGATCCGCGCCGTACAAGGCTGGGCGGGGACGACAACCACTACCGACACGACTGGGAATCGCGCGACCGTCTCAACTAATGCTCAACTCGGTTCAGGCGCGGTCCCGAATGTCTCTCCCGGCTCCAATCGAGTCGTTAACGAAGGGGTTGATTCCTCCGGGCACATCCGCTTAGGCCGCGTCGGTGATGTTCTTCAAGGCATAGAGGACAAAGGAACCAGTACCATTCCGAGCGCCGGTGTTTCTCCTTCCACCCTTGGAACCACAACTACTCAGTCCTCCGTCACGTCTCCATCCGGCGTCCATACCGCGACCACGACCCGGCAACGAATTGCGCCTCCGGGTGCCCCGGCATCGGGTGGTGTAACTCCTGTCCCTCGTGGCCCAGGGGTCCCGTCTACCCAGACCTTGTTGCCTAAAACCCCCGCGCCCATCCGACCGCTTGACCCTGCGAACGAACTCGACCACAAAGTCATCGCGCTCGCGACCGACGCCCAAATGGGTGGCCATCTCATCACCAACGCTCAGGACAAAGACCGCGTGAACCGCCGGATGGCCGAACTTGGACTCCAACCCGGGATGATCACCTCTTCCATGCGCGACCGAGCCAAGAACGCTCGCCTGATCCTGGGCCACCTCACTGATATCAACTCGATCATCAACCAAGCCGATAAGGACGGCGACCTCGGAGTCGTTGCGACTCGGTGGAACGACTTTCTCACCAACAAACTCGGCTCCGACCCGACCAAGACCCAGGTCTTCGCCAAGCTCTCTAGCGAGTTAGGATTCCTCTCAACCGCCGTCTCGATGGCTCATGGCGGTCTCCGTGGAGGCTCCTCTCCCACCATGGTCGAGCACTGGGAGAAGGCCCTAGATGCCAAGGACCCACAGACTCTCCGAGCGAAGTTGGGAGAAGCTAAAAAATGGATGGAAGGTTACGCGACGCTTGACCGGGGGATGGCCGATATCTCGGCGCTCCCTGGAGCCGGACCCGACGTGAACGCTCTACGTAAAAAGTACAACTACTGATCCTCATGTCCGATCTCAACGAGAGCCAGCGATCGCAACTCGACCAGATCGTATCCCGCATGAGCGCCGAGGGGGAACCGGACGAAAACATCCACGCCGTCATCGCGGATTTCAAGTCCAAGTACGCCGGTCCGCAGATCCCGCCGGAAGTATCTTCCGGGAAAGCGAACGCGACCGGCTCCAACCCGCCCTCCTGGTGGGACCGGGCAAAGGGATCGTTCCAAACCGCAATCCCGGATCTAATGGAGACGCTCTCCCGCAAATCCCCCATCGACCTCATCAACGAGGCTCCCTGGCAGATCGCTCCGATGCTGAAGGCTCTAAGCGACGTCCGCAACAACCCGGAGACCGTCGGTAACCTCCTCGGCCAAGCGCCTCTTGCCCTGCTCGACGGAGTTCCTTCCACCGGCCCGCTTGGACCCGTAGCGAAGGGCGCGTTCCGCGGGGCTGTTGACGCCCCGAAACTTTCGCTCCCAGGGATTCTCGGAATGGGCGGAACTGGCGAGTTATTGTCCCGCCTCACTGGCCACGGGGATGTCGGAGCGCTCGCCGGCGCGATTCCCCCCATCTACTCCGCCGGCAAAGGCGCCGTCAAAGGAGCCACGAACGCGTTCCGGGATTACTACACCCCAGTCGTGCCTCGGCTCGGTCCGCGCCCTCCGGTTTGGGAAGGCCTCGAACCCTCAGGCCTCAACACGAGCAATGTCCCGATCGGACCAGTCGGCGCTCCAGCGCTCCCAAGTGGCCGTGTCCCTGGGCCCGCTCCCGCGCCGGTCCCTTCCCCTCGTGTCCCAGTGTGGAACGTGATGCCTGAAACGGGCTCGCCAATCGCGCTAGAGAGCGCTGCGCAACCGGCTGTTAGTCCGATTCAACCTATTTCCCAAGGACCTTCTATGCCAACCGAACCTGCTCTATCCCCTCTGCCTCCCATTGACAAGTTTGAGGGCAACCGGCTCCTCCACGCGAGAGCCAAGGAACTTGAACTCCCCGGGTCCCCGGCGGGATCGAACAAAGGAGCTCATGACTACCTTCACAACCTGGCCGTGAAGCGCTTTGGCGTCCGCTCCGTCATGGACCTCACTCCGGAACAGATGAAGGAACTCCACGGCCTCCTGGGCCAGTGATCTTTTCCGCTTCGGAGTGCTTGGCAAGGGCGGCGCGAGCGGCGTCAATCGCTTCACGCAAGCTGTTTTTCTCCCGGTAGGCCACAGGCTCGGCGTCTCCCACGGTTGACAGAGTTAAGTGGATTCCTCCGTCCAGTTCAAATGCGGTTTCGATCACGCCCGTTTCGATGAACGTCTCCATCCAATCGAGTCTCGCTTTGTCCTCCCCCAATTCCGCCACATATTGCTCGGCTGCTTTGGCTTTCTCCATCCAAGAAAGCCCTGCCTTAAGGGACTGTGTAATATCAGCTTCGAGTTGCGCCACATCTGCCTTGCGTTTTGCTGCAATTTCCGATACCGCTGGATCATCGTGGATTTGAATCTCAAACGATACTAGCTCATGCAGTGCTTTCCGATAATCCCCGTTCACCGCTGCAATGTGATCCAACATCAGCACATCGTCAACTTGGTCCAACTTGGCGCGGAGTTGCGCGCTCGAACCGGCGTGGTCCGTTGTGGTAACGGATAATGTACTGCGCGCTTCGCGGATAGCTGCCATGAGCTTGTATTCATTGTGCTCAAGTTGAGAAATCCTAGAGGCGCGTTTTCGAAGCTCGGTATCAGCCCGTTCAAATGCCCTTGCAATCCAATACGGATACACCTGTCCGCTTCCTGGACACTTGCCTTGATCTTGGTCGTAGTGAGCCACGACGACCCAGTTGTTATAAACGAACACCGGATGATTCCCGTACAGACATGGAATCGGACCCATACTGTCCTCGCCCTGCTGCATCGCCGAATTTTGATTCTCGTTGGTGGTTTCGCTCATGCCTTAGGTTCTCCTTCAGCGCGTTTTGTTGCCGTCGATTGGAGCGTGCGAGCTTCGCCCAAGATTGTCCGTGCGGCCTCATAGCGCTCCATCAGCTCTCGATCACCGCCGTTGTGCTCACCCCAGTTGTAGAACGTAAGACGGGCTTTAGAGATGGAAAGATTTTCGGAATAACAGTTTGAACATGTTGCTGTCTTCCAATCGCTGCTCATATGAGCTTCCGGTAAGACTATCCCACAACCAAGACATGTGAACTCCCACGGATCTGTGCCGTCCGCAAATATCGCTTCGCCAACTTTGCCCAGCCGTAGTGCGGTATCGTGGCGGCGAATGCGGACATCGCAAACAGCGATCAAGTGTTTCGATTTGATTTTTTCGCTCATGCCTCAGGCTTTCTCTTCCGTGGTAGTTGATTTAACTGCATTGGCTTCGCTGCGCAATTTCAGGTACAGATTTGCGAAGCACACGCCGCACTTGCATTGCGATTCCTCCATCATCTTCCGCGCTCGTTCCAACGATTCGTCTGCTGTCTCAGTCGACATCATGCCTCCCCTTGTTTCTCACTATCGCCACGCCATTCACGAAGCCACTGGCATACAGAGCACGTGGGATCGAACAGGTAATGCCCGTGACCTTTTTCGATGATCTCCGCCGCTTCCCTGAGCGCCTTAGTGAGCGCGGGGATGTCGGCCTTGCGCGCTATTAACCAGTGCTGTTCAGTACCCTCGGTTAGTGAAGCGTACCATGCCTCAATCTCCCGCAGTTTCGCTTCGCTGATCACTTGCTTGCCTCGGTATTCTTGCGATCTGATCTCTGCTCGAAGGCGGAATCAATCGCCTCTCGAAGCGTTCGCCTACCTCGGCACAAGCTCAGTCCGCGATAGGGGCCTTGCAGATTCTCCACGTCGTGCAGCACAAACGGATCAAATTTCATCTCGCGCTCAAGCGCATCGATTCTTTCACTGTCTGTCATTCACTTGCCTCCTTTTGCTTTGACCCCGCCTGCCGAAAAACGCTCATCTTTAGCTAAACATCGGGGGCACGTTGGCTTTTGATCAGTTATCGCCGAATCAGTAACCGTGTTGGCGTACACGATGCGCCCGCATAGAGTAAAAACGTTATCGTCGCGCAATGAATGCCGTAGCATCCGCGTTGATCGATCATAGATTCGATAGGCATCGGCAGCTACCTCGACTGTGCGTGTGACCGCTGCCGAATGCTCTCGTTTGCCTATCACGCGAACAACCTCTCGTACCCTTTCGACCCAGGGAGGCACCCGTATTTCTCCCTGAACCTCTGACGGTTTTTGTCCGCGCCTTTCCTGATCCTCTCCTGCTCCTGAGTCGACGCGCTCTTGAGCGTGCTCGCTCCGTGGTGCAGGAACGGTACGTCCACACAAACCGCCTTAATCCCGGCCTTGTGTATCTCAACATGAAAGAACGAGTCCTCGCAATACGCCGGCCAGCAATCTTCGTTGAACCAAATCCCCTTCTCCGTCACGCTCTTCCGGATCAGGAAACACGAAAAATCCGGGTGCGGCCTGCGGGACTTGAGCCTTTTGAGCGAGTCGCTACTCCCTTCCGGCCACCCCATCCGATCCCGCGAGTCCACCGACACGCACGTCACGAACTCCCCGCCGTGAGCAAGAAGCAACCTCACCGCGTCCGGCCGGATCTCGCAGTCGTTGTTCAGCACCAACACGCAGTCAGCTCCGGCTTTCCAGAACGCCCGGAGCCCGTAGTTCCAGCATCCCGCCAGCGATCGTTGCTCCTGGAACGAGATGACCGTCACCCCGCGCTTCGTCTTCAACCATTGCGAGGTTCCGTCCTCCGAGTCGTTGTCAATCACCATCACTTCTGCCGGATAGTCTTGCCCCAGCGCCGTCCTCACGGCGCCTTTCGTGAGCGAGAGCGAGTTCCTGGCGACAATGAGGATCCCAACCCGCGACCCCGCCTCCATCATTTCCATGCTTCCATCCCCAAGATCCATCGGTCGTCCCTCGCAATATCCGCCCCCTCGATCCCACGGTAGTCGAACGGGAACACTTTAGAGAACCCCGCGCCACGCAATGTCGCCTTGAGCGACTGTCTCGTAAATGCCCAGCGATGGCGATCGCCTTCTTCCCCGTGAAACGCGCCGTAAACATTCGTCATGAACAACTGAGTGTCCATTTCCCCCGAGATCCACATCCTCGCGAGCTTCTGCATGTCGGGGACGAATACCAGGAGCGAGCCATCGGAGCGCAGAGCTCGATGACACTCCCTCAGCAACCCGTCCGCCTCCCCGCACCCGTAATGCTCCAAGTTGTGATGCAGGCAGATCATCTCAACCGAGTCCGCCGGGAGCGACTGCAAATACTCCATCCCGTCCATTAAAACATCCGGCGAGTATTTGTCGGAAATGTCGACGTTGATCCAACCAGCGAACTTTCGTTGCCCACTCCCGATATTAATCCGCGTTACAGATCCGCCCACTTCGTCCCTCCCCGCCATCTCATTAGCCCAAGACCGTTCCACTCCCGAGAGTAGTCGATGAATTCCCACTCCGGATTCGCCTCGACCCACTCCAGGATCGCGTCCGTCATCCGGTTCCGCTCCCCGTTCATCCAGGTATCGTGGAAGATCCAAAGCGTCCCTGGGTCCGCAAACCACGTCCACACTTTGATCTCCCGCGAGAGTTGCACAAACGTGTGATCGGTATCGATGAAGATAATATCAGCGAATGCGTTAATTTTCCCACCTGCAGCTTTATCCCAAATATCTTCCACTCTACTCAACGTTTCTAAACTCTCCGATCGACCGTACACCATCACATCCGGCCCCCCGCATTGCGGGCGATCCTTGTCACAATCCACACCTAGGTGAAACTTAATCCCATCGATTGGTTCCGAGCGTTTTAACCCCCGCGCAAATGCCCGCGTCGACCCGTTCCCGTGCCCGACTCCGATCTCAAGAATCGTCCCGGCCCGCGACGCGCATTTCTCCAGGAACCCCATGTGCCCGGAGATGTCAAACTGATCGTGCTCGAATTCGGGAGGGATCATCTCGTGAATCCTTCTTCCTTCCGCCGCTTAAGCACCCGGTCCTTCGTCTCCCACGCCGCCAGCGACTGATTATGCGCGTACGCCCCGTGCGTGTCATGTGTGTGAATCCCTTGCCAGGGATGCCGATGCTCAAACCGTAGATGATACGCCTGAACGACTACGTTGTCCCTTTTTGCGTATTCAGTCAAATCGTCATCCGCTCCCATGGACATGTACTCAGGGTAAAAGAACTCCCCTCGACACGCCCCTCGGCCCGGTTTTTCGTAATAACTCCGCGTCATAATCGGACAAATAATAATCTGCCCCGTGAAATGTTGCGAGTCCACGTCCACCACGGCCTCCTTGGATAAATCGTTCCCCAGGGCCTCTCTGATCCCCTGGTCCCAGTTCTCCGGCGGAAACCAATCATCCGCGGTCTGAATAAGCACGCGTCCTCGTGAACATTTCGCCGCCCAGTTAAACGCATCCACCGAGCAATGCCGTCCTGGATTTATCACCTGCCGGACATCCGGCTCCCACGGGGGCCAAAGAGCCGCGTCAACCGGATCAACCGCCAGGATATATTCCACCTTCCCCCAGTCCGAACATTTCTTCCGCCACTCGTCCCGCGCCGCCCGCCAGCCATCCGGCAACCGGATCGTGGCATGAAGGATCGAGAAGTCCGGGGTCTCTTGCGTCTCGTCCATCATTCCGCAATCACTCCTTGGGGAATCATCTTCTCCCGCTCCGCTCGTCCCGGTGCGGCTTTCCCGTCGTGTTGGCTGAGCCCGGTGTGCACCACGACCGCCGGCGAGATGACTCCGATCCGGCCGCCTGAGAGCTTCAACCTCTCGCACCAGGGATACTCCTCCGATTGACATACCCCTGGTGCGCACGTTCGCTCGAACCCGCCCACCGTTTTCCACGTATTCCAACGCATCAGCCAAGAAGGCCCGTCGAGCACCGAATGCTCGTTCAAATAAATCCCTTGGCCAATCGGTTTATGGAACGGGTGCACTTGTCCACCGAACAACCGGAATCCATTCTCCTCCGTATTCCCCGCCGTAGATGTCATCTCCTCCAGCCACCCCGGCCCGAACCACACATCGGAGTCGCTCAAATACAACCAGTCCCCCCGGCCGAACCTCTCCTCGCTCGCGCTCACCCCGAGGTTCTTCATCTGCGCCAGCACATGCCCCGAATCCGGCAGGTCGATCAAAAAGAAATTGCGGCGTTGTTCCCCTAGACGTCTCAGTAACCGGCCGACCCTGAAATCATCTCCCCCGGAGTCATGAACAACCGTCAACGTGTACTCCTCTTCCCTCGTGTGCGCGAACAACGATTCGAACGCTTGCTCAGTGAGCCTAAACCGGCCCCGGCAGAGCATCACCAGATTCGTCATCTCTCGATCCTTATCGGAAGTACGTCTCGGTAACGATCCCAAATCCATCGATGCGGAGCTCGATGATCTTCCTCAAGACTTCCCCCAGCAAGCCAACTCGCTTTCGCATAAGCCTCCGTTGTAGACGTCGCGCCCCCCGAGTGCAGGCAACTTACCCCGACTTGCCAAATCTCTTTTCCATCCCTCGCAGCCTCACACGCAATAAACGCATCAAGCATGTGATGTTGAAGATGTTCATCCGGCCAACCTCCACGCGCTCGCAGCCACTCTGTCCGTATCGCCATACAAAACTGCTCTAAGACTGCAACCCGCCGTGTCCCAATGAATCTCCATCCATGCGTCTCCGCGTCATCCTGATTCGAGGCATAATCAGTTCGAGCGAGATTCCATACATTGTATGGTTTCCGGTAGAGGTCCTCGTTCCCCAGCCCGGTCGCCCCTCCGAGCCCAACCGCCACAACCTCTCTTGGCTTCGCGTCTAGGTCGTACATGGTAGTTGTTGTATAAAAACAATCCATGATCCTCGCGAGCCAATCCGGATCATGCACCGTGACGTCGTCGTGAAGGTAGACAATAACATCCGCCTCCGAGGTCTCTAACAACTCCTGGTACGCTTGGCACGGCGTTCGCTCGTTCCGGGTGTTGTCGAAGAACCTAACCGGGAAATTGTCGGGCAACTTCGGCCCCTTCCCGCCGCACTTGACCGAGACGACTTCGATCGTCATTTCCCCAACCACCCAAGGACCCGGTCCCACCAACTTGGCAACTCGGCCCTCTCTCGCGCGGCTTCATAGACCCTCAACACCGTCCGGCTTCTGACCATCACTACTCCCTGCGCCAACCGCTCCGACATTTCCCAATGCCCCGATTCCTTCTCCGTGTTCACTTCGCTCCGTCCTTCCACATCCGCACAACTTCCCTCAACGCCTTCATCTCGCCGTCCTGCAACCCGCGCATATACTCGTTCCGCATAATCTCAGCGCTCACAACGTCAAACTGCTTCCTCCTTGGTCCTTGCATGAGGAAGTAATATGCGTCTCTGACCCACCGAGCGATCCAGTTCAACGGAATCGGATAACACACCCCGGTCATCTCTGTCTGTCGCCACCAAGCAAGACCGTAAAACGCCGGAAACGAATCCCCGTGGGCAATTACCCTTTTCACTTCCGTCCTCCGGGGCATTTTCCATGCGCGTATCCATACAAGGCCGCCGAATCGCTCTCAATACAGAGCGCAAACCACTTCCCGAGCAGCCCGACCCCGGCAACGATGTTCTGCCTCGCGTCCAGCGGATCGGCCACGTGTAACGCCCTGACGGTCGTGTCATGAAGTTGCATCACCCCGGAGTCTCTCGTCGCCGAGATTGCTCCCGGCTGGAACCGGCTTTCCCTCCAAGCCACTCCCAACGCCAGATCCGCCGGCACTCCCGCCCTCAATGCCTCGCTCACGATCATCTCAGGGATAGTCGGGAGGAACCCTCGGGTCCTCAGTTCAACCCGCTCGTTCCCTCGGAACCAGACCCCGGCGCTCACCCCAGCGAACGACACAATCACGTAGAACAAGACCATCTGCCGCAGTAAGCCCTTCATCTCTTACCTCTCCAAACCCGCCCAATCGTCGATTCAATCTTTCCAAGCGCAGTCATAAACGCGTCTCCCGTATTCATCCCATATCCGGAAGCACTTACATAATTATCGTTATGGCTGCACGTTAACTTACACTCGATCCGTCCCACTCCGTCCTTCAACCGATACTCGGGAGTTGGTGAGAATTTGGCATCGTGGCTTTTGTGTGCAAGACACCAATCATCGACAACAGTAATCTGTGCAGAACTTGGTCCGGTAGAAAGTTTCAAACTTAAAACACTCATCCTCTTAGTCCCTCCCGGAGCCATTTCTCCCACGAGTGCCTCAAATTCCGCCACCTCAAGTGCTCCACTCGCTCCTGCAGCTCCTCCGCCCTTATCTCCCGGTCCCTGTCGGACTCGATCTCTTGAGCGAGAGCCGCCGCGAACCCATGCCCACTCAGAACCGCCCTCCGAACATTGTGCATCGTGTCCACGCGATACGTGACCGGCATGACTCGGTGTCCCTCCTCCACCAATTCCTGCGCCGCGGCGTAATCCGGAACTATCGATGCGGTTCCGCACGCCAGGGACTCCGCGACTGGGAACCCAAATCCCTCCCCGCCACTCGGGAGTAATGTCCCATCGCAAGCTGAGTATCTCGCGGCGAGTGCATGATCCTCCAGCTCCAACGTAACCTCCAGGCAATCATCAACTCCGTAATCTCTCCCCAGAGCCCAAACGTTCCAATACCGGATCATGAGATCCGTGTGAAGCCAAAGCCTGAAGCGATTCCCGTACTTCCCCTTCATCAACGCAGCCGTCTCGAACAGGACCGGAAAGTCCTTCCGAGCCTGGTTCGCCATCACTGCACCGACCACGACGTCCGTCTTCGCCCAACCGACCAGTTCCCTCG
>Ga0247690_1000295_pt1:10000-11622 | contig 11622 bp, 9 predicted proteins | sample CNK31_metaG_FD_183035 | JGI IMG/M metagenome (GOLD analysis project Ga0247690, IMG submission 183035) | Soil microbial communities from Purdue University Martell Research Forest, Indiana, United States - CNK31 | ecosystem: Environmental > Terrestrial > Soil > Temperate forest > Bulk... | reverse complement strand
ACTTCGAGTGCCCGTAGCTGTCTGAAACTTGTGCCACCGTGTTCCCCGGGTCCGAAAACCCCATATCCGTCGAAATCTGAAAAAGTCAGTTTTTGGTCCCAAACACCGTCTTCCGCCCGTGAAGCGAACTTGAGAAACTCAAAAAAGATTTTGTCAGACTCACTTTTCATGAGCCGGTGATTTGCCCGTGTTTCCCCCCAGAAGAAAATTTTTTGGGACTCTGAAATTTTTTTGGGTGGTGTTCAACGGGTTTTCCAAGTTGGTTATCTTCCACTGCAAAAAAGAAGCACTTCCCGTCGTCCGATCGAGCTGAAATTTTTAGCATCGTCTTCCCCATGGCCAAGAACCCCAAAACCGTCATAATATGAAACGGGCAGCCTCCGGCCCCACCAAGGGGGGTTTCCCCCACAAAAAGCATACTTCGAGTGCCCGTAGCTGTCTGAAACTTGTGCCACCGTGTTCCCCGGGTCCGAAAACCCCATATCCGTCGAAATCTGAAAAAGTCAGTTTTTGGTCCCAAACACCGTCTTCCGCCCGTGAAGCGACTTCAGAAACTCAAAAAAGTTTTTGTCCAAGTCCATTCTCACTCACCGGTGATTTGCCCGTGTTTCCCCCCAGAAGAAAATTTTTTGGGACTCTGAAAAAATATTTCACCATAAACGATGTCACACCGGCTCCAGCCCGGTCCTGAGCCATGTTCAGTTTGACCAACTTGGAGTTGCCCGATCAGCCTGAAAGTTTCTCCGGCGTCTTCCCCGTGCTCAAGAACCCCAAAACCACTGAAATCTGAAAAAAAGTTTTTTGGACCAGACACCGTAAATTTACGGTGCCTGAGAAATTTTCATTTTGTTGGCAACGCTCAGCTCATGACTTTTGTGCAAACACGGGCAAATCCCCCAGTATCACCAAACCAAGTTTTGTCTAAGTCCCGACTTGAAAATTTTTCTATGTCCGTTCGTATGATTTAACATGTAAAAAAATTTTTCTATGTCCCCTTGCCAATGTTATCAAATGGCAAGCTCGAGTTTGACTATGTTAGAAAATCTACGCGTTTTGACGTTTTTCATGATTTCCAGCCGTATTTATAGGCAGATTTGAAAGATGAAATATGCAATTTGTAGGGCAAAGTGTGGTGAATCACCGTGCATAGCCCAGTTTTACCCCTAAAGTTGGAGAGAAACGGGAGAAAAAAAATAAAAATACTGAGGGGAATCTTTTTAGACCGTATCCTATTATAAGGAGGAGTAGTCTCTTAAAGAGTTTGCATTAGTATGGTAGTGATGCATTCTTGAGCTACGCTTCTGAAGTCTCACCATTAGAGGTCGTACAACGGAAGCCTTTTCAGACTCGGTCCCGGGATGCCAGCACACTGAGCTTCACCCGGCACTACTACCGATCTGAAATTGCGTTTAAATCCGGAGGTGAGCGGGGTTTTGAACATTCGAGTAGCCCTAAGACCACACGACTACCACGTCGTGGACCCACCGAGAAAAAGACTGAGCTATCTTCTCAGTTGACCGTGGCATGTACTGGGATTTTCAAGACGACGCGGACAACTACCGCGGTCTTGGAAAACTGTCAGTCTCACAGGTCGTGTGTAGAAATCGGTGATAGTGTGCCTT
>Ga0247690_1000279_pt1 | contig 12073 bp, 22 predicted proteins | sample CNK31_metaG_FD_183035 | JGI IMG/M metagenome (GOLD analysis project Ga0247690, IMG submission 183035) | Soil microbial communities from Purdue University Martell Research Forest, Indiana, United States - CNK31 | ecosystem: Environmental > Terrestrial > Soil > Temperate forest > Bulk soil... | reverse complement strand
CACCTGTCCCCCTGGGTGGGCGCTCCCTGGCGCCTGGGGGCAGAGAGAGGAGCCTGTCGCTATGGTCAAGCGTATGGCATCGGAAGCAACGCGCACAGAGATGCACCAGCGGCTCGCACGAGTGTTCTACCAGCGCGCAGTCGTTCAGCGTGACACGAACGCAGATGACGCGATGCTGTTGTCGCTGATCCAGCGAGAGCTGTACGTGCTCACGCGCACGGAGCTGGCGGCGGCGTTCGTGGTGGTGGCGGGCGCGATGGCGCTGAAGCTCGCGCAATCCGCTGAGGTGAAGTCGTGAGCTGCCCCGCCGCGAGGGCGGCGCGGGTTCGCTGGCACGCGGAACGGGCGCAGCAAGTCCGGTTCGAGCGAGCGCAGCAGGCGGCGAAGGGTCTACGCCAGCGTATTCGGTACGCGATCCTGCGGATGCCAGCGAGCGTGTTGGTGGCGCCGCCGCGTCCGTTGCCGTGGTGGCGCGAGCTGTGGCTGGTGTTGCGGGCGCTGTTCACGAGAGGGGGCCGGTAATGTGGGGTATCACGCCCGAACGGGTGGATCAGATTACGAACGACTTTCGAGAGCTGAAAACGAGCACGGCCGTGATCGCTGATACGCTCTCAGCGATGGCGGATCAGACGGACCTGCGCGAACAGGATCACGAGCGGCAGCTCAGGCTTTTGGATCGCATCGCCACGGAGCTGGGGACGTTGAACGAGCACCTGGGCACGTTGGTGATGCTCGGGCACCAGCTCGCGGAAGCGGCGACAGGGGTCAATGCGAGGCTGAAGCAAAATGCGAGGCTGAAGCAACAGGCGGAGTACAGCGACTAAAGCGGCAGGGAGGGCCGCACTGATGGCAAAAGGCCGCGCGCGTTCACGTCAGGGAACACGGGCAGTCAAACCCGTGGCGAAGCAACGTGACGCGCGCGGCCGTTTCAAGGGCCGGACGCGGGGAGCGGCACCGAAACCTAGTCGCGGTGGGGATCGCGGACGGGGACAAGGTGAGCGCGCCGCGTCCGGTCGTTCGTTAGCGCGGCGCGTGCGTGAGGTGAACGCCGCCGTGCGGACGTTGGGGCGTGAACGTGTCCGCCCTGGTGAAACGGTGATCGGGTCCACGCGCAGGCTGACGCCGACACGGCGAGGCTTCCGGGCCCTGGACGACACGCTCATGGCGATACAGCGCAGCTACGGCACCAAACAGGCGGCGTTGTTCACGTTTGACCTATCGCTCCGCTACCGGAACGCGCGTGGCCAATTCGTGAAGCCGCCAACGCTTCGGGGCGTGACGTTCCCGAGGCTTCAAGAGGTGCGGCGGCAGCGACGGCGCGGCGAGAGCATGGCCAGCGCGTTTCGCCGCGTGGTGGAGACGCAAGTGAAGGCGGCGACGTTCCGCGCGGCGCAGAGCGCTGGCGACATTGCCATGATCAGCGACCTGTACGACAAGGCGAACCAGCACCTGGAGCGTGGCAACGCGAAGGCTGCGGCGCGCGCGTTCAAACGGATCAGGAAGCTGCGCCAGCTCACGGTGCGGCTCACGGTCAAGCGGGTGGAGCCGTGAAGGCGAACGCGCGGCGGTTCACGGTCGGGTTCGACACCGAAGATGATGGGCGCGGGAACCCGTTTCTCTGGTGCTTCGCGCACGCGCACGGTCACAACGTCGCGCGCACGCGTGGTGAAGCGCTGCAACAGCTCGAAAACTACGTTCGCGTGTGGCAGCCGCGCGGCGTACAGGTGGAGTGCTGGGCTACCAATCTGGAGTACGACTTATGCAACACGTTCGACCGTGAGCGCGTGGCAGAGGTGGCATGGCGTTTCGGGCGTTCCTACCTATGTTCAGCTCGCTGGCGCGGCGTGGATTTCCGCGACACTGTGCGGCACCTGCCCGCGAGCGTAGAGGAGCTGGGCAAGCTGGTGGGCGCGCGCAAGGTTCACGCGCGGCTGTTCGCTGCAAAGGTGCGCCCCGATCCGGTGCGGCACCTGGACAAGTATCGGGCGCGATGCCTGCGTGACGCGGCGATCACGTATCGAACGGCGAAGCTCTTGGACCAGAGTTACCGGGCCCTGGGCGTTCGTCCGCGAACGACTCTTGCGAGCACGGCGCTGGCACTGTGGCGGGAATGTTTTTGGAAACGCCCGGTGACGCGCCCAGCTCCTGAAGTGTGGAACGCCGCGCACGCCGCTTATCACGGTGGGCGAACGCAAGCCTTCGCGGTGGGGACGTTCCGCGACGTGCAGGTGATCGACGTAGCGTCGATGTTCCCTTGGGCGATGACCAGCGCGCCGCTGCCGCTGCCGTGGGGGCTGGTATCGCGCGTGGGCAAGGGCGCGCCGCTCGAACCGTTGGGGCTCTATCGCGTCAAGGTGCGTTCCCAGCTCGCGCGGCCGTGCCTGCCGGTGCGAACGCCCAAGGGTACGGTGTTTCCCAACGGCAGCTGGGAAGGCTGGTACGTGGGCGAGGAGCTGATCGCGTTCCAAGCGATGGGCGGCGAGCTGCGCGTTCTCAACGGCTACCGATTCCACGAACAGTGCCGCCCGTTCGATCAGTACGTACGTTCGATGTTCCGGCAGAAACAGCGCGCCCGTGGACTCAAGCGCACGTTGTACAAGCTGCTCTTGAACGGGCTCTATGGAAAGTTTGGCCAACAGGGGCGGATCGTGCGTTGCGTTCCGGTGCGGCGCTTCCTGGAGCTGGAACGGGCGCCGCTCAACGCCCGGGAATGGAACGGGCTGGTGATCTTTCAGGAGGAGGGCCCGCCGCCGCCGTGGGGAAACGATGTTTGGCCCGCGTTCGTCACGGCGCGGGCGCGGGTGCGGCTGGCCGCTGAAATCGCGCGCCTGGAGCGGCGTGGGGCGCGGGTGTTGTACTGTGACACTGACAGCGTTATGTTCGTGGGCGGCCGGGAACGGTTTCCGGCGCAGGCGAAACGGGTGGGAGAGTTTGAGCTGAAAGGTTCGTTCCGCCAGCTCCTGATCGTGGGCAAAAAGGAATACGCCCTGGAAACGTCCCCGGGAGTGTGGCGCGCCTACGCGAAGGGCGTTCCGCTCCTCCAGCGCTACCACTATCTGACGAACGGAACGGCAGAGTTTGAACGGCCAACGCGGATGCGCGAAGCGAGCCGGAACGGTGAAGCGGTGAACGTGTGGCGCCGGGTGAAAAAGACGCGGCGCACTGACATTAGAAATGGAGCGGTCGGGCCCGATGGATCGCTCCCGGCGCCGATGATCGCATCGGCGGCGAAGGGATCGGGCAAGCGTGGAGCGTGAAACATGGCAGGCAAGAGGAGTGCAGCGAAGCCCCAGCCCGCAGCGAACGGCAAGGTTCCCGAGGTGTTGGCGCGCGAGGGCTGGGTTCAGGTCACAGGCGGCGCCGCTGGTGACGCCTGGGAGGAAGGCATGTCGGTGTCGGGCGAGCTGGTGAGCATTACGGACAGCACCTTCACCAACGATGATGGTTCGTTCGCGCGCAACGTCACGATTCTGACGGAGACGGGCGAGCGGCTGTTGCGTTGTCCGGTGGGGCTGGAAGCGCGGCTGATGCGGCTGACCAAGGGCGATGAGGTGCGGATCGACTGCCTGGGCAAGGTGAAAACCAAGGGCGGGCGCCGCGCGTGGTCGTTCAACGTGTGGGCGAAGCCTACGGCCGGGTTGAAGCCCGCGATCCCGTTCGAGTCCAAGCCGGGGCCCGGGCGCGCGAAGGGTTCCAAGAATCGCCCGCAGGCACGCGCGGCGAAGTAGCACGACAGCGGTACCGATCCGCCTGGGGCGAGAGGAGTCCCCACGGCGACGGGCGCGGACCACGCTCGAAGCCCTTGGGCCCTCTCGCTCCGTTTCATTGGGGGTGTCATGTCCGCCAACGTATGGGAAGCGCTCGCGCGCGAGCTGCGCGAGCTGAAGCGGCTCACGGAATCGCTGCGCGATCAGGTGGCAGCGGTAGAGGAAAAGCTGCCGGACATTTCGGCGCGGATCGAGGAAGCGAGAAAGGGGGCGAACGGTGGCAAGGGCAAAGAAACCGAAGGCGGCGTCAGCGACTTCTGAGCCGCGCCCGGTGATGGGCGATGCTCCACCGGAACCAGCTCCTGATCCCGAGGGCGTGGCGGCAGACATTCTGAACGGCGAGCCGAGAGCTGGCACCAGTACCGAACGCACGCGGCGGTTCCGGGCCCGGCAAAAGGCTCAGGCTGAAACCGAGACGGCGCCAGCTCCTCCAGCTCCCCAGCTCACGCCCACCGAGACGGCGGCGATAGTCGAAGCGATGTGGGATACGGCGCTGATTCCCGTGATGGGACGGTGGAAGGACGGCACGCCGCGCTTGAAGCCGCTCACGGACGCGCAGGCGCTCCGCCTGGGCGAAGTCTATGCGCCGCTGGTGGCGAAGTACCTGCCGCTGATCGGACCGTGGCAGCTAGAGCTGGCGGCGCTGATCGTCACCGTATCCGTGGTGCGCGAGGCACACAATCCCAAGCCCGTGGAGATTTTCACCGATGCCCCTATTCCTGTTGAAACTCTCGCATCCGAATAGCTATGACGTGGGCGGGCTAGAGACTGTGCACGCGTTCGTGGTGTGCGCGCGTGATGCTGCGCGTGCGCGTGAAGTCGTGATCGCGGCGCCGGTCGATGAGCTGGGCCCTGGTAGTGAAGGTGCCGAACCGTGGTCGCGCGCGGACCAATCGGAGTGTGTGCGTTTGAGTGAATGGGGCCCGGATCGGATCGTTCTCCGCTCCGCTGAGACGGCGCCCTAGTGCAGAATCTGATCACGTTCGTGGCGGGGCGGAAGGGCAGCGGCAAAACTACGCTCGCTCTTCAAGTCGCTGCGGATCACCCGCGCGTGTTCGTGCTCGACACCATTGGCCAGTACAGCGCGGAGCACGGCTATACAGTGTGCTTTGGGCTGGAGTCGTGCGTGCAGGCGATGCTCGCCACGCGCGATCAGGAACGGTTCAAGGTATCGCTCCGCTGCGGCGAGACCGACGACATGCTGGACCTGATGCGGCTGGCGTATGAGCTGCCGCGCCAGCTCCTGGTCGTGGAGGAGGTGTCGTTCTACTGCTCACCGAACCGGCTCCCGGTGGAGCTGTCCACCCTGATCCGCTACGGGCGCCACCGGGAAATCGATCAGCTCTATATCGCACGGCGCCCGTTCGAGGTGCACCGGGACATTACCGCGCAGGCGGACGTAGGCGTGTCGTTCGTCCAGCATGAGCCGAATGACGTGGCCTACCTGCGCGCCGTCGCTGGACCCGAAGCGGTGCGGGTGATGGGGCTCGCGCCGTATCGCGCTATGGTGTGGGGCGAAATCGAACGCGCGCCGCTGGCCGCGATCCAAGCGGCTGACGTGATCCTTGACAGGCGCCAGCTCCAGAGTGCAACCTACGTGCCGTCTGAGCCGGATGCTACTCCTCTCCCCGGCGAAGGCGACCACGCGCCGGGTGGGGCGCCAGAGTAACGGACCCCACCCGGTTCGTGCTTTGGTAGCCCCGCCCGCACCAACCTGGAGGCTACCCGTATGCCGTCTGCCAAGCATCTCATCACCACGTTCGTGATCACGGCCGTTGCCGTGGCGATCATCTTCCGCGTGGACGCGATCAAGCGCGTCGTGGTCGGCTGAACGTGAGCGCGGCCCTCGACAATCCCGTCTACCAGTCTCTCGGCAAGACATTCCAACGCGCGTGGATCGGCGCCGGTACCATCGCCTTCAATCAGGGCAACACGGTACCGCTGGAGCTGCCGAACGCCCTGCTCCAGAAAGGTATCGCGCTCCGACTCACTGGTAACCTGGTGATCGCCACGGCGAACGCTCAGGCGGTGTTCATTGAGGCGCCGCTTGGGCTCATCAAGAATGTGCGCGTGGTGGGCGATGGGCGGCGGGTTCTGATCAACAGCCCAGCCCGCGACCTGTTCAGGCTGGCGCATTTCGCCTGGGGCAAGCAGGCGGAAATCAGCCCGCCGCTCTCTACCATCGGCACGCGTCCGTTTTCGGCGCTGATCCGCCTGGACCACGAGACGCACTTCGCGGTCAATCCGGTGGAATCGCTGTTCGATCCGCGACTGTACAAAAAGGTCACGGTCGAAATCACCTGGGGCGCGGCGACGGACATCGCCACGGCGGGCGGCGGCGGTACCATCGCGCTTACGTCCGTTCAGTGCGATGTGCTCGTGGAGCAGACTTCTGAGGGTATCACTCAGATTCTCTGTGACCATGAGGTGACGCCCGATGAGCAGCCGGTCACGGCCAGCTCGGCGCTGTTCCAATTCAAGGTGCCGCAGAACGGGCTCCTGATCGGCGTTCAGCTCCGCTCGGATCGTGACGCGGGAGCGGGCGCCGGACCCACCCCGGTGGACGACCTGATCAATAGCATTACGCTCAAGTCGGACACCACGGTGGCGCACGCCGATTCCGTCAACTGGAGCACACTCCAGCGACTGAACGTGCTCCAGTACCAGCTCGACGGCGGCGCCAGCCCGGGAGCGCAGATTCCGGGCTACGCCTACCTGCCACTGATCGAGGGCGGAATGCTGTCCAGCGCGCTCAACACGAACGCTCTGAACGATCTGCGCCTGATCCTCAACGTGACGCGCACCAGCGGCACCGAAATCGTGCACGTGACGTATGACTTCCTGGTGCCGCGCCGCTCACTCGCGCAGGCTGTCGCTGCGGGCTAGGCGGCGTCGGGGGTTCCGGTGGGACTGATCAAGAGCCTCAAGCGGCTGAAGCTCAAAAAGCTCCAGCCTGGGAAGCTGTTGAAGGGCGCGGTTAACGCGGCGGCGGCTATCGGCATTCCTGGTGCCGGTGCCGCCGCTGGCATCGCCAATCGCGTTGGCCAGCGCGTCGATCAGGCGAACCGCGTGATCGAAAAGGCCAAGGCGGAAGTGCAGAAACTCGCCAAGGATCAGGGCATTTCCACGGCTGAGGCGTCCGCCCAGCTCGCGGAGCGGTCGCTCAATGCTGCCGATGCCGGGCTCACAGCGCAGAAAGCGGCGCCGCTGCTCCTCTTGGGCGGCGCCGTGGTGTTGATGTTCCTGCTCATGCGGCGGAAGTGATGCGCGACCAGCCGGTGGTGCGTGATCTTCCAATCGGCCGCCGTACCGGGCTCGCCAATCCACGGGGCATCGGTACGGCGGCGCCGCTCTCCAAGGTGCTGGGTGAGCCCGCTGACCTGCTCACGGAGTCGATCAAGGTTCCAATCCCCCGCGTGATCAGCCCGTTCAAGCCGCTCCCGAACAAGCCCCTGGGCGCCTTCGAGGGCACGTTTGAAGGGCTCCTGATCCCGGACTTAGGGTTCACGGATCGGCAAAAGCAGCGCGTCGAAACGGAGCAGCTGGACCGGCAGCTCAGGGTGCGCTCAGCACCCAAGCTGGTGCTGGGGCGTGGCACCATGAGCGGCTGGGATTGGATCAGGTACGGGCGCCGCATCCGCCCCGCGCTCCCCAACGGCTTCCTGGGCCACGTCGCCGTGACCCGCGAGCTGGCGGAGCGTGGTGTGCAATCGCAACAGCTGGAGATGCCGCTCGCCGCTGCGGACAAGCTGGCGGGCGCCGCGTTCAAGGTGAGCGCGGTAGGGCCCGATGACGTGCCGGTATCCACGGCGAGTATCCCCCGACTCGCTGAAGCGGCCACGTCACCCGATCCGCAGGTGAAAACGGACCCGTTCCAATGGGGCTACCTTGCGGCTGCGGTGGTGATCGTGTTCCTGGTGCTACGCCGGATCGCGTGACCCATGTACGGCTCGAACGTCCGTAACGCTCAGCTCCCGGTGGCGCGACCGGGAGCTGAGCCCGGGGACGCCCAGCTCATCGACCGCGCCCGTAACTACAAAATCCTGGTGGTGACGCCGAACCAGAACAGCGCCGTGTTTCCTGCCGATGAGTCCACACGGATCGCGCGCACGTCGCCGCCGTTCAAGTTTGCGGGCGATACGCTGACGGTGCTGAACATCGAGGGGCAGGATCACGTCGCCATTTCGTTGAACCGTGGCCAGTACATTCCGGTGCGCGTGGGCGCCGTGATTCATAGAGACTTCACCGAGTTTCGCGTGCGCGCGTTCGGCTGGCTCCCGCCGTCCGCAGGGTTCGCGTTCACGGGCCCGTTCAGCCCGTTCCCTACGGAAATCGTGCTCGCGGTTTCCTACGGGCCCCTGGTGGAGTATGACGACACCTTCCGCCCCGGGTTCAAGGCGGGGTGCCCCAAGTTTCGCGGCTCCGCTACGGCGACGGGCGTGGACATTTTCGCGGGCTCGCTGGACGCGATCAATGCCGCGATCCCACGGCAGGTGTTGAAGTACGGCGGCACGATGATGATCCGCAACCGGGGTGCGGCGAGCCTCTACTTGTACGATGGCACGCCCGGTAGCTTCAACAATGCTGGCGCCGGGCCTAACAGCCCAAACAGCTCCTGGGAAATACTTCAGAACGAGGTATTCACCATGCAAGCGGACGGGCGCTTGTCCGCGTCCACGTCCACGGTCGTGGGCGCCGCATTCCCGTTGCGCGTGTGTCTCGCGTGTGCGGGCGCTGGGCCCGTGGCCTATACCGCCATGCTTTCGAGCTGGGGCGATGCCTCCGACCCGGAATCGGGAACGAGCCTCGCCACGGGCTTGGAATACGGGGATCGGACATGACACCCGGAACGAACATCCCTGACGCTCAGCTCCCGAGGCTGGCGCCGCTGGACCTGCCGGACGACAGCGACACCGATTACCGGTTGGTCGTGGTGGACGTGCCTTTCCGAAATCCCAACCCGACTATCTATAACCGCGTTACCGCGCCCTATCAGTACGCGGGCGATCATCTGACCGTGATTCAGCTTCAAGGCCCATTTCACCTGGGGATCGCTGTCAACAAGGGAAAGGCTTTTATTCCCGTCCGTGAGGGTGACGTGATCACGCGCCGGTTCACGGAGTTTCGCGCCAAAGCGTTCGCGCCGTTCGCGCTCCCCAGCGCAGGGCCCAGCCTCTCGTCAGGAAACTTCCTGGGGCGGATGATCGTGGGCGTATCCTGGGGCCCGCTCCTCAGGCAAGGCGTATTCAAACCGGGTTTCTCTGCGGGCTGTCCTAAGTTTCGCGGCACGGCGACCACTACGGGCGTCACGCTCTACGGTGGCGCGGACGCTCAGGTGGACGGGGGAACGGCGCGCACAATCTGCCATTGGGGCGGAACAGTGATGATCCGGAACCGCGACACGGCGCAAAGCCTGTTCCTTTACGATGGCATCGGCGGCGACTTCAACCCCGCTGGCGTTGGCGGACAATCTGATCCCCTGGGCTCCTGGGAAATCCTGCCGGGTGAAGTGTTGAGCCTGGACGCTAATAGCAAACTGTCGTCACGCCGTACCATCGGCACATCAACGGTTCCCACCGGGCTCTGCCTCGCCTGCGCCGCAGGCACGGTATCGTATGTGGCTATGGTCAGCTCCTGGGGCGACACATCGAACATGGACGACAACCAGCTGAGCGCGGCGGGCCAAGGCTCACAAACGGACTTGGAATATGGCAGCGTCTAGCGTGTGGTCGGAGGTGCCGCCCGCCCAGCGGCTGACGCCCGGCAAGTACCGGGCGATTGGTACCGTGCGCGGCGCCTACAACGCCGCCACCCGTGCCGCCGTGGCCGTGGCGATGCGTGTCAAGGTCGAAGCCCAAGGGAACACTTGGGTGGGCTTCACCAGCTCGCCGCCGCTCTACAACGCCCACGACTTCAGCGAAGGGCCCTGGGTGTTCACGGTGCGGTTTGATCGCCCCGAGGGTGAGCCCACGCGCGCTGGGATCGACGGCCGCTCCATCGCCGTGATCCTCGCCCTGGTCGCCAGCGCCGCCCTGGGGCTGGCGCTCCTCTCCACGAAACTCGAAAAGCTGGTGGAAACGCTCACCAATCCCCTGAAGCCTATCCTGTCGCCCGGCACGATCGTGCTCGCCGTGTTGGCGATATTCCTGCTCACGCGAGCGCGAGGGAGAACACCCGTATGACTTTGACCATGAGAGCCTGCCCCGCCTGCCGTACCACGTTCGCGTGGCCCGTCCCCGGCACGCCGCACCAGAAGTGCCCGAACGGCGCCTGCGGTCAGCCGCTGACCCGTGCCGCTGCGGATGAGATGTATCCGGACCCGCGCCCGAACGACCCCAACGTCGATGCCAAGCGCGTGCGCCGGGAGCAGGTGCTCACCGACCTCGCCGCGTTCGAGGGAGCGTAAGCCCTATGACCCATCGCAAACGTCGCCGCCGTCGCCGCCTGCCGCCGCGTGGCAAGTCCGGTCGCTTCCGCCGCAAGAGACGCCGCTAGGGAGCGCTCGTGTCCTACAGCCAGCCCGCCCCATACAAGCCGATCCATTCCCGCCAGCCGGGCTATCGGCATTGGGTCCACCAGCAAGGCCCGATTGCCGGAATCGCCACCGGCCCCATTGGGCTCCGAAACATGGTGCTCACCCTGGACCGTACCCTGGGAAACTGCCACTGGATCAGCAGCGATGCGACCGCGAATCGCGTCTATGAAGTCTGTGAAGGCGGAATCATCCAAGCGTCCAGCTTCCTCGCGCCAGCGCTCTGGGGCGGGCTGCCGTTCTACTTCGCCATGTCCCAGAATCAGCTGACGCAAGGCGGCGGCGCCCTCGCGGGCGAGGCATATCAAGGAATCTGCATCGGTCACATGGGCTTGAACACGCCCTGGATCGGGAACCTGGGGAGCGGTATACAGCAGTGCATACAGCTCCGCTTCAACGTGGTGCTGTCGCGTTGGGAATGCTGGTTTTTTGTGTCCGATACGGTGAACCCTGGAACCCTGGTCGTGCCCGCGATCCAACCCTCGTTTCAGGTGGACGTTCGTAACTGTGAGCTGGCGTTTGACTGGAACCCGCCCACCATGCGATTCCTGATCAATCGGCAAGTGATCGAACAGCGGTCGGTTGGCGATCCGGACTTTATGATCAACGCGACTCTGGAAGCGCTCGCCAGCGGTTCCTGGGACATGGCCAGCGGTACCTACGGCTACTTCTGCACCAAGGGCTCGGACGCCGTGCACGTCATCACCGAATGCGGTTTCCTTTCGGGCGTGATCGATGAGGCACCCTACCCGATCATGCCTCCACCCGTTTGATCGGAGTCTACCGTGCTCAAGCTGAACCCCGGCGCCATCGGTCGCGCCATCGCCCTGGGAATCGAGATTCTCTCGGACGTGGAGCAGGTGCTCGCGGGCGTCAAAACGTCTTTCTCGTTCACGTGGCACGGCCGCGTGTTCAACGTCACCCTCGACCAATCCCCGCCCACCACGCCGTAACCCATGCTCATCGAGCTGGCAACGGTCGGGACGCTCGCCGTTTTCGCGGCGGATCACGGGTCAACCCCGTTCGATCCCGTTTTTGATTCCGTCGCGCAGGCACGCGGCGTCCCGTCCAACCTGCTCCGCGCCCTCGCCCGCATCGAGTCGGGTTTCCGCGCCGATGCCGTGTCGCCCTCGAACGACTACGGGCTGATGCAAGTCAACGCCCGTACCCTGGTCAGCCTGGGCGTGGACCCGTCGCTCTGGAAGTCCCCTACGCCCAACGTGGACGCCGCCGCCCGCTATCTGCTCCAGCTCCAGCACGAGCTGGGCGCCCGCTACAACGCCCTCACCTGGAGCATGGCGTACCACGTGGGGCCTGACCTGTCTCCGCGCCCCGAAGCTGAACGCTACGGCCAGCGCGCCCTATGGCACTGGCTCCTCTATGACGTGGGGCGGATCGGCCGATGACCCTCTCACCGGAGACTGTCGTGCAAGAGCTGGCCGCAGCCCTGCCCCATCTCTTAGCCGCTGGTATCGGCGCCTACGCCGCCGTGCGCGTTGGGCTCGCTCGCCTGGACCAGAAGCTCAGCGATCACGTACTCAAAGATGATGAACGGTTCCTGAGGATCGAAAAAGCCCTGGGCATCAGCGGTGACAACGCCGCGCCCATGTTCATGCCGTCCGCTGAGACGCGCGTACGGTTCGCCCAGCTCGCGGATCAGGTCGCGGAGCTGCGCGCTTACGTGGAGCTGAGAACCACGCCCACGTCGCCACTCTCATAGAGGGCCCGGCGGCGTGCCCTGGGACTCGGAGGAGCAATCCATCCGGGGAGGAGC
>Ga0247690_1000261_pt1 | contig 12599 bp, 18 predicted proteins | sample CNK31_metaG_FD_183035 | JGI IMG/M metagenome (GOLD analysis project Ga0247690, IMG submission 183035) | Soil microbial communities from Purdue University Martell Research Forest, Indiana, United States - CNK31 | ecosystem: Environmental > Terrestrial > Soil > Temperate forest > Bulk soil... | reverse complement strand
CCACGGTTCCAGTTGCATCCCGAGGGACTGGGCGAGGGCGGAGAGCTTGCCTGCGGGCGAGAACAGATACACCCATTGTGGGCCGGCGGTGGAGAGGATATGGGCTTCGGCGGCGGAGACAAGGCCGGGAAGAACCCTCGCCCAACCGTCCCGGATCACTAAAGGTTGCGCATGGAGTTTGATCTGGAGGCAAAGATACGCGACACAAGAGCCGTCGGTGTTGAAGGCACCGAGGAAGGTGGAGTAGCGGGGGTCAGGAAGCGGGTTGCCGCTGGCAGCGTAGTCCGGGCCGCAAATCTCGACAATTTCCTCTTGTGCCAGTAGCCGGAACTCCATGACTAAGAGTCTAATGGATTACGGGAGCGAGGACAATAGCTAAGGTTGGGTGACGGAGAGGATCTGGCCCTGGGGGCCGATCTTGAGGACGGTTCCAACTTGGATGACGATGGACTGAGGGGAGATAGTTTGGGTCGAGAGGCGTTCCTGGACCTGGGAGAGTTTATTTTGCAAATCTTGCAGGGCCGTGTTGATTTCCGGGTCCCGGACGGTTGTGCGGGTGAAGGTCGAAGGCGCGGGGAGAGCGGCCATTTGTCCCTACTGAGCCCCGGTCCAAACAACGGAGTCCGCGCTCACGGTGCAAGCGAAGAACGTTTGCGAGAGATCGTGTGAGCTCGCGTTGCCCTGAGGGGCGAAGTTGAAGGAGCCTCCGGGAAGGAGCAAGATGGCGTTCGTTGTTGTCACTCCGGACCCGCCGATCGTGATGTTGCCGGTGTTGGTAAACGGCGCGGCGATGGTGAGCTGGATGGTTTTGGTCGAAGTGGTGGAGAGGCGTTTGTTGCCAGAAGAAGGGCACGTTTGGGAGCCGTTGATCGGAATCCCGGAGTGAGTAGGGAGGGCTAAGAGAGCCAAGAGGGACAGTGAAGAGAAGATCCGTTTCATGGGAATATTGTACTCCTAAGTTTTGAACACCGCCAAGGAAATGTAGCTCGCCTCGGTCCAGAGCTTTGTCTCGATCACGAACTCGTCGAGGAAGGGAGCGAACGGAGTAGAAGAAGTGAGCGAGAACGCGAAGGCGAGATCCTTACAGGCTTGAGGGAGCATGATTGGGAGGATTCGGAACTGCCCTCCGGTTGAAGGAATTGTGATCGGAAACACTCGGTTGTCGACGGTTTCGACGACGAAATTTACAGGGGCGGTCGAGATGAGAGCGGCATACATTCTTCTCATATGTTTCCAGCCGCTAATGGAGAAATTAATGTATTGGGTCAAAATGGAAGTCGACAAGTAAGGCATCGGATAGCCGGAGGGTTCCCAGGCGTAGAACCTCGGACCCGCTGGGCCGCCGGACCAGGCGAGCTTGAGCCCGATGTTGCGGTGAAGCGCGAGGCCGGGAGTTCCCGACAGAGAGGACAAGTTCATCAGGACTTGCTGGATCGAGCCGGTGGCGGAAAGAGATGCAACGGTCGAGAATGACTGGGCGTTATCGTACGCAGCCGCGGCCGTGAACGGGCCGGTTCCATCGCACTGGATCATCCCGTCGACGAAGAGTTTCTGCGCCCGCTCGTCGCCGCCGTCAGAGGACGGAGTGAGGGCGATGCAGTTGATGGCAGATCCCGAGTCATCGTTCCCGCCGGAGAGATAAATGTTCGACGTGGCCGCAGAGAGGAGCAAGATCTGGGGTTTCTGGGGAAGATCTACTTCGGCCTCGACGAGGTAAAAGGTCGCGAGGTGGTCGGCGTAGGTATGGAGGAACCATCGTTTCTTCGAGAACTCGAACCGGAGAACTACGTTGTTCGCGCCCGTGTCGTTGTAAGTGAAGTAGAGATCGTTGTCGCAGTAGGCAAGGCGGAGGGAAGACAGCTCCGTCATGTCCACAGGCAAGATAATGTTCGATCCGGAGTCCGACGGGCTCGCGTCCTGGCCGTCGTGGGGGAAGAGGGGATAAAGCGCTCCGTCCGTGATCGAGACCGCGCCTTGCTCAGTGGCGAGATAGATTCCGTCCCGGCCGAGGAAGGCGACGCCGTAAGGAGTAGCGCAACACGCCCACCGGGACCAGATGCCGGAGGGGGACGGGATCTTTTGCCACTGAAACGGAGAAGCGGACAAAAAGGAGTAGCGGACCAGGAAGAGATTGTCCCGGGAGCCGGTGAAGACCAGGCCGTTCCAGGTAGCTCCGGACACAAGAGGCTCAGATGGGCCAGTGAGCTCAAGAGTGTTCTGATCGGATGCGGAATCGAGATCGGCGAAGTTAGAGAAGTAAAGCGTCCCGCCGTTGAAGAGATCTCCGAGGGCAAAACCGACCGGGGAAAATGGGCCTTCTAAGGGGCCAAAGGCGAACGGGAGCTGCTGGGCGGCGATGGTCGGGGACGAGATTTGGAACGAGGTCGACTGAACTCCGGCGGAAGAAAAGAGTTCGATAACGGTTGCCGACCGTGGTTGGCCGAAGGTCTGGTACGCGGTGCCATTGATGAGAATGACGGTTCCGGACAAAAGAGTCGGAGGGAAGGGGCCGCCGGAGGTGATGCGTGCGGTGGTGCCAACGACGGAAACAGTTCCGGAGATAGGTAGCGTCAGAACCGGCCAGGGTTGGATCTTGGTGAGATCCGCAACTTGGCCGAGAGCGAGGATTGCCGAGTCCGGGAGATTGTCGGCAAACGTCCCGGGAGACCCGAAGTTGTTCCCCACAGTTCCGACGTAGAGGAACGGGGAGAGAGTTCCTCCGAAGGCGTAGATGTCGATCGAGTCGACTCCTGGGACATTGGTCGCCTGGGGCGTGATGAGCATTTGCTCCCGGAGCGGGAAGAGTTGATACCGGGACTGCGGGCCGGGGACGGAGGCGGCGCCGGTTGAAGAATCCCGGAACCGGGAGGAGAACTCATAGCCGACGGGAGAGTTCGGCTGGATCTCGGGGCCGTAAGTTCCGAACGTGTACCAGTCGTCGATGCCTAAGTCGGTTGGGTCGGACAGATCGGCGGAGATCTGAATGGCCTGGATGGTGGAGAAGTTGAGAGTGAAGTCCCCTCCGTGACGTGTAGCGGAAGAGAGCAGAATCGTGATCTCCGTCCATTGGTTGTTGAGGGAAGTGATCGGGATGGTCCAGGTGAGATAGTTGCCGGTGAACGCGTTTCCGAGTCCGGTGGTCTTGGGATCAATGTCAATCTGGACCTTGAACGAAGTGACTTTCGTGACATCGGAAAAGAAGACCGAGAGGTGCATCCAGTCGTCTGAAAGGGAAATAGGCCGAGTCTCGGAAGTTCCGGTAATGGTCGCCCGGGAGGCATCGACGGAGGTGAGGAGAGAAAGGCTCGCGGTGGAAACGCCCGAGGTCGAGTTCCCGGAAAGGACATAAGAGATCGCAAGAGGCTCCCCCGGGACGTGGTTGTTGGCGAGGTAAACGTACCAGACGTAGAAGCCATGCGTGGCTTCTCCGGAGAAATGCGTCACCGAAGTGGAGCAACGGAACGAATATCCTCCGCCGTCAGGTGTTGGAGTGACCGACAAGACCCGGATGGCTTCCTGGTTGGGACCGCCCGCGTCGAGGGTCAGGACGGAATTCCGGGACAAACCAACAGGAGACCCCGTGAGGACGACGGTGCAAAGTCCGGTTGAGCCGGAGTCGTAGTCGATTCCCTGGATCGTCGACGGAGTGACGGCCGCGTGAATCTCGCGGATGGACGCGAGTTCCTGAGTTCCGCCGGCCGCGTTGACTAAGACTTGCGCTCGTTCGCCGATGGAGTCGAAAGTCCCGGCGATGGTGGAGGACGGAAGCAGGCATGCCCATCCGGTAGACCCGGAGTTGTAAAGGATCGTGAGAATAACTGCGTCGGGGGCGAAACGGCCAGCGAGGGTCGGCGCGGCAGCAGAACCGCCTTCGGTCCAACCGGTGAGGGATTGGCCGTCGGAAATCTCCACACTCGCCGGGGGGCCATAGTCAATCACTGGATCCTGAGTCGGCGGGGCGACTCCGATCGAGCGGATCGTCGTCCCGTCCGCCCGGACCTTTACTTGCTTCGTTTGATCGTAAACGTACATCCAGGACTCAGGGGATTGCTCCGGCCGGAAGGTCAGGAGGGACAACGGGAGACCGGAATACCCGGAGTCAATGACGGGATAAGTGGATTCGGTTCCAGCATAAAGTTTCGTCCCCCCACCGCCGACGTAGACATATCCGGCGGGAGCGAGAGAGCGATCCGGGTCGTTCAGCCGGCGGATGGAATTCGGAGTATCCCCAGGAGCGAGAGAGATGAGCGGCGAATACCCGGGTCGGGATTCGAGCCGGCCTTCTTCAAGGACCCGGACGTTGAAGAGGTAAGGGAACGCGCCTGGGGGCATCCGGTCGATAGGGGCAACCAAATTGATACCCGCGCAATCGAACCGAACGGGTTGGCGAATTATTTCCGGCATCTTACGCGCTCGCAGTTTCCATTATGTCAGGACGTCTTGCCCCCTCGGCTTGGGGGTTCGCAAAGAGCGGCTCGAAATATCGGACCTTGGCCTTAGTGATGGAACCTCGCTTCGCAGCCGCGCGGACAAAATCGTCATGATCTCCAAGGGTCGAAGTGAACTCGTTTCCTCCACATTTGAGGAGGAGAAGGTGCGTGCATTCGTTGACAAGGTTGTCGAGGTCTTCTTCGCCAAGAGGGATGAAGTCGGTTCCGAGAAGAGGAATCGGACAGGACTGGACGACGTCGATGGAGATTCCGGCGGAGTAAAGAGCAGGTGGGAGGATCAGGAAGTCGTAAAGCGCCGACGCGAGGACTCCGGGCCGCGATAGGTCGACGGGCTGGGAACGCCAGAACGGGGATCCTTGGTCGAGCGCTGCGAGGGAATCCATGGGGAGGGGGATTCCATTGACCAGAACGCGAAGGATCGATCTAGCCTCTTTGGCGAATCCCACCGTTTGCTGATAACGTTCCTCGCAATACTTCGCCCGGAGCGGGTCGGTGATCTGGCCGCCGCCACCTAAGACTTGAGCGAGGGCCCCGAAGCGGATTCCGTGGACCCATTCGTCGGGGATGTTGAAGGTCTGAGCGGGGTCGGAGAGATCGAGCGAGAGGGAATCGACCGTGAGAGCTTCAAGAGTCCCGGAGGAAACGGGCGGGGGAGAAAGCTGGAGCTGGAGCGGGGAGAGTTCGGCCTCGGAATAATGCCCTGGAACTCCTGGCCTTAGTGTCCAGTCGGGCGACGACTTGTCGATCGACCAAGCGTCCTCGCGCCAAAGATTGGTAAAGAGCCCAGAGAACGAGTCTTGCCAAGAAACGCGATGGAGAAAGACGGTGGATTGAGGGAATGTGACTAGGCCCTCAGGCGGAGGAGGGTCGCCAAAAACGGTATGGAGGGACAGCGGGAGGTGGACGTCGAGGACAAAGCGGTCCCTCGCTCGTTGGATCGCGACCAGGATCTCGTTGACGGTGACTTGCCCCGACATGCCGGAGCCGGAAATACCGTTCGGAGCCTCCAAGAGCGAATACTGGATCTGCTTGACGAGCTGGTCCAGGGTCCAGGAGCGGGTCCGGAGCGTCGGGAGCGAGAGGGAGAGATCGGTGAACGAGGAAGAAGAGGGCGTGATGGAGATTACTCCCCGCGCCCGCCAGTAGTTCGTAAGCCCTCCCCATTCAAGGAGGGCTTCTTGGATTGTGAGGATTTTCTCCGCCCGGGTCCAATAGACCTCGGACGGATCATCGAGGAGATTTCCGAGCTGAATCGCAAACGAGTCGAGCGAAGTGGTCGTATAGGCCATTCACTCGCCCTGGATTACTTACCCCGTTTAAACATCTGCTTCGTCACCGGGCCTTCGACAGTCGAGCCGCCGGACTTGCCGGCGGACGCAGTGGTCTCCGGATATTTCTTCACCGGCATCCCCCGGTCGGAAGACGACGGGGCCTTGACCGCGTGGAAGCACCCGGGGGTTTCGATTCCGGACTTGGTTGTCATTGGCATGAGAGGGACTCCTTTAGAGGTTCAGTATAAACGATTATCGATGGGAGGGGAAGAGGTTGAAGCTCGCCCCGCTCCCTCCGAACTGCCCTCCGATGAACAAGAGCAGGATGATCAAGAGAATCCCTCCGACAATCCACTTCACCCACTGCGGCATGGAGAACTTGTCGCATAGCCAGACGGCAAGGAACACGGCGCCGAGAAAGACCGCGATGTAGATCGCGAGCTGGATGATTTGAGGGATCATAAAGGGACTCCTTTGAAGGGCCGGGGAGCGGCCCTTTGGGAACACAAGTTACGGAGTCGGGGGCGTGTTAGCCACGACTGCCGCGGCTAGTTCGTCGTCGTTCGACTTCAACGCCGTCGACAAGTCCGTGAGTGATTGAAGCTGGGCCGGGGATGCACCGGCGGCCTGAGCAGCTGCAACTGCCGCGTCCAACCGGGCACTGAAGCCTTGAATAAGTACGAGAGCCGATTTCTCAACCGTCGTGTTGCTTGCTACTTCCGCTTGTAACGCGGAGATTTTGTCGTCTAAAGCTGCCATGTGTTTCTCCTGTTTTCGTTGTCGATAGATGATCTCATCGAGCTTCCGGTGGAGGTAGAAGTCGCGGAGGTCGAATTCGCCGTTCACGGGTTGATGATAACACGGCGGGAGGTGATTCGGTACCAGCAAATCATGCACAAGAGGTGAATTGTCAAGAGCGCAACATGTGCAGGGAACCACTTGGCAGGCGGGACCCGCGAGGCCAGGAGCATCGTAAGGAAGTAAACGGACAAGAGCCCGGAATGAGCGAGGGGGAAAGACCCGGAGGAGCGGAGGAGTGCGGAAACGAGAGCCGCGGTCGCGACCGCGAAAGCCAGGAGATGCCCCAGGACGCGAACGAAGTAAACGACAGGAGGGAAGTTCGGGTAAGACGAGGGAGATGCGGCTGAGAGAGCCAGGACGGCGAGGGTAATCGCAGCGAGCGGAACCGAGCGCTGGAACCGACTCGGACGGCTCACGCGGAGTAACGTTAAATGAAACGCTTCGAGAGAAACCAGGATCTTGGTTCCTGAGAGGAAGAGGTTCCACGGAAGCGACTTCGACGCTCCTGCGTCAAGAACCCACGAGATGAACCCGACGAGCGCGATCCAGAGGTAGCCGGAGAAAACCGGCACGCTCGTTCGATGGGCGGACACTCGGATCGCGACCGACAACTGAGCCAGAGCGAGTCCCGCGAGCAGGACGTTGTCGGTCCTATGGAGGTCCATCCGGCGGACCCTCGCCTGTGTTCAGGCAATTCGCGTAATACTCCGCTCGTTCTTCAATAGACTTGCCGTCCTTGGGGATCGTAAATAACGCGACATAAGGTTCCGTCCCACGCTGAACCATCCACTGCCCATCGTCGCCGAACGGGAAGGCTTGATAAATCTCTTTCATCTCCTGGACTCCTTAGAAATGCCGTTTGAAAATCTCCGCCGCGATTGAAATCAACGCGACTAACGCAAGCGCGGCCAACGCCCATTCGAATCTCCTATACCGACTCGACCGCTCGTTGAGTAATTCCATTGTATCTTTCCGTTGTGACATGGAAAGTGTAGGAGCAATCTGAAGACCGGGAAAGCGATCGGCTGTGTTTTCATGCATCGGCTCCGGGGGCATTAGGATAATTTACTCCCCTTGTCCTTGGGAAACGAGGCGGGGGCGAAAATTTGCCCACACCCATCTCTGAATCGCGGAACGCTGCTGCTCGACTTCGAGCCGGAGGTTAGAGATCTCTTTGTCCAGTTGAATCCGTTGTTCACGAATTTCCCCCCGGACATAGAGGCAGATAATCGCGCTCGCGGCACTGACGGCGTAGTGGAGAATTTCGCCCGGGTTCATCGTCTCGTTTGCTCTGAGATATTGTCATTCATTTTACCGGAAAAAGCTAACGTTATTTCAATGCCTGCTTAAAAAGTACACGATCATCGCGCCGACTACGAGTTGGATGATAATCCCGGCTCCGACACCGATGTAGATGAATTTCCACAACGCCGCGACTTGTTCCATCAATCGTTGGTGGGCACTCTGGTATTCATTGCGGGATAACAAGTCTTTTTGCATCTCGCGATTCTCGTTGCGAAGCTGGTTCATCTCGGAGAGCTTGGATTCCATGAGCCGCTGGAGTAGTTCGGTATGTTTATCCCGTAGTTCCGCTTCTCGATCAAGACCGGAGAAGCGGAGTTGAACGAGTTCTTTTAATTGAGTAACTCCACGGCTCATTGAGGGTGCCTAATAAAGAAACGGCGCGTGGCGTTGGAGCCAAGAGCCGTCTCCCCAAGGCCCGGCAAAGGGCCAAGTTTGATAGGACATGGAATCGACCCCGATGTTCTCGTCGGTGTTGATGAGATCGATGAGCATCAACTCGGCCTTGACGGCGTGAACCTGGCTGAGTTTGAGATCGAAGTACGGGTTGCGATGTTCGGCATCAGGCCCCGGAAACGTCGCGCATTTTTCGAGCGCTAATTCGAGCAAGACCTCCCCGCGGTTGGCGATCGGCGGCGGCAACGCCGGAGCGGTCGGAGTCAGATCGTACTCATGAGCAAAGTACTGGTAAGGATAAAGGTAGTTTGCAAATGTCGGCGCGGGCCAGAGTTCGAACCGTGGAACCCCTCCGGCGAGGACGGACTGACAGTTGATGATGAAAAGGTCCCCGGAAACGTAAGAGACCGAATCGGGCCAATAAATCTGTACCCCGTCCGCGAGGTCCTGGGCATCGGAGGAAGTGAGTTGCGCTGGTTGAAACGAGGTTTGCCCCGCACGGAGCCATTGGAAAGTAGCGGTCCCGGAAGCGCCACCAGTAACGACTTGGATGATATAAGTCGCGTTCGCGGGATAGGAGAATCCGGTGGAGGTGGTTGAGATCGGCGCCGGATCCGTGGGAGATGTCACCGGGATCACAGGACCAACGATGCCTCCGTTCTGTCCGATGAAGTCCCGGAGCGCGACTGCGTAAGTCTGGCCCTGGTTGGTTCGCTGGGGATCGAGAACCGCGAGTTCATTCTCGGTCAAATCCGTGAACAGTCGGTAGGCGTCCTTGACCGAAACGGCCCAATAGAAGAAGCCAAAGTCTTGAGGGACTGGGTAATAGATTTGAAGGATCTGATACGGCTGGCTCGTTAGCTCAGGCCCGGCCCAGGGTTGGTCGAGTAAGAGTTCAGTCGGAGAGAGCCAGCCTTGGATCGTGTAGTAAGGTTGGAGAATCCCACCGATCCGAATCTGCCGGCCGATCATGGCAGAGGTCCAGTTGGTCCCGGAGCCGGTGACGAGCAAGGGATTCCCGGTTAAGGCGTTGGTTGATACTGAGCCGATTTGATAAAGATCCGGCGGGGCGAAGACCCCGCTCCTTCTTCGCCAAGACCACTCCTTCCGGGCCTGAAGAGTTCGCCACGCGTCATTGACGAGTTGTTGAGCGAGAACGATTCCGATTTGGGGCGCTCGGAGAAGTAGCCGGTTGGAGAGGCTGATCAGGTCATCTGGCAATTTGCACTCTCCTTATAGTTCGAGGGTGGAACTCGGAGGAGAGCCCCACCCTCTTGGCGCGGACGAAGGAACGCAACACGGACGCAGGACTTATTTCTTGAACCCTTTCAACGTCTCGGCCAGACGGGCACGTTTTCCGAGCTTGCCTCCCGAAGACGCTGCCTTCTTGAGCTTCGACTTGGGGATCTTCTTTCCTTGCGGAACCCCGAGTTCAGAATGGAGCGCCCCCTTTTTCATGTGCATTCCCTGGATCCACTTCTCTGCCATAAACGTTAGCCAATTCTCGACGTGACCGCCACCCGGCCGGTCCAAGGGCCGCCGTGGAACGTAAGAGTTGACGACGGGTTCCCGGACGCGATCGTGACTCCGATGGCGATGTTCGTGGTCGGCGCAACCAGCGCCACATCCACCCGCGTCTGCCCCGCGAGCAGTAACGTGTCCCCGTCTGAGACGACCGCTGGCATCGAATACGTCCGGAAGACCACATCTCCCTCGACATGCCGGGAGGTAACGGCGGTTGGTGTGATAGCTGCCATGAGGATCTCCTTAGTCAATGAACTGAACGTTGACGTCGCAGGGGAAGAGCGTGCCGGAGATCGCGGTCGCTGATGCCCACACGCCGATGATCTGGGAAGGAGCGGCCGTGCCGGCAGCCGTCTGGGTGCAATTCGCCGTATTCGCCGAAGTGTTGACCGTTGCCCATCCACCGGCAAGCGGAGTCCCGGTTCCTTGAACCCCGACTGACTGGCCCTTGACAACCAGGTCGACCATCGAGAGTTTCGGCAACCCATCCGTTCCGTTCGTCCCGGCGTAATTAGTCGGAACTACCGCGAGGACCCCCGCCACGCGATTAATCGACGCCGTCGGGCCGAGGTCGCATTGGTTCTTATCATTCGTGACCGTCGCGGTGGCGAAGTTCTTCCAATACATCACCTGGCCGACGGCTGGAGCGCCGACGGTCGTGGACGACGTGGCTCCCGAGTCGACCTGAACCCGGAGATACTCGCGACCGGTGTTGGGATCGTTGAACACGCATCCGAGTTCGCCCGGGGCGAAGTAAGGCGACGGCGCGTTGGTCAGGTCCGGCGTCTGATTCGGCATATACGGCGCGCTGATCCGTTTGTATACTTGAATACTCATTGTAATATCTCCTTTTAATGCACCGTTTTAGCTCTGGAAGTTAAAGCCATACGCGAAGTATCCTGGGATGAAAGTGAAATTGTGCGCGAGAAGCACCTTGCCCACGAGCTTCGTCGAAGTGGCTGACGGAATGAACCCTGATTCGTGCAGCGAGCCGTTGAACGGCTTGTTCTTGCTCGTCCGATATTTCACCTGCGGTTTGCGGATGTTCTCGAACCAGATAGTCTCGCCGAAGACGGAGTTCCCGCCGCCCGCGCCGTCGCCGAACATCTTGGCCGGAGAGGGATAACCCGTGAGTGTTCCGCCGGAAGCATACTCGAACATCCTCACGGCCACGATGTCATTCGTTCCGTTGGTTGCTGACACCGGAGCCACCGGAGTTACGCCGTTTTTCGGATTCATCAGGTACGAGCCCGGAGCGTACCGCGAGGCGAGGATCGTCGCGGCGTTGTATTCGAGTCCGCTAAACCCGGCCTTGCCGACTTTGACGTTCTGGAAACGTTGCTGGGTCTGATAGTTGTTACGGATAAACCCGAACCCGGTCGGCGTCGTTGTGATCACGTTGCACTCGTACTTGCCGGAACCGAAGTTGACGGACTGATAGATCGATTCCATCTGCGGAAGCGTGATCGAGCCGCCGGCGAGGTTGACGGGCTTGGGCGAGAGCATCCTGCCGCCATAAGTCTGGCGGGTGAGGGTACCGTAGGACGCATATATGTTCCCGTCCCAGCCAATGTTGGTTCCGTCAGAACTGGCCTCCAGGAGTCCATTCGGGAATCCAACGAACGCGCCCGATTGGCCTTGGAGATAACGTTGCAACGCCGCCTGGGCACCGAGCTGAATGAACGCTTCGTCAACGCGAGATTCCACGAGGCTCACGACCGCGAGCGGGCCGTAGTTGAAGACCTTGAGGTCTTCCTCATAAAACGGCAACATCACCACGTTGAACTTAGGCTGGAACTGGAGAGCTTGCTCGATCTGCCTCTGTGTCGCCGGAAGGTCCTGGCCCTTGAGATACGGCCCGCCGTCCTGAACGTCGTAGATCACGTTGTCGTTCCAGTTGAGCCCGCCTTCGACTTCCTCATGGCAAGTCTCGCCGATGAGAGACATCGTGGGGTCTTCATTGAACACAAGATCCCGGAGTTCCGGGTTGGTGTCAATGTATCGCCGAGTGGTTACGGCTAACTGGCTAGCGGTATCTGGCATGATGTCTCCTTAATTAGGCAAGTTCGCCAGCTCCGTGGCGATTTCATTTCGCAACTTTTGTTTGTCGAACGCGCCGCCCGACCGCTGGCTCATGGCGCCAGGCTCGGCGGTGATTCCGGGGAAATGAGTGGACCCTCCGGCAGCTTGCACTCGCTCCTTCACCCGGCGCTCGATTTCCTGCTCAGTAGCCTCAGCAGTCGATTTTTCCCGCTCCGGCTGGTCCCAGAGATCGTACGCGGCTTCGATCGGAATCTGCTTCTCGGTCATGATCTTCTCGATCGCGTCGATGTCGAAGGAGGTCTTGCGCCCCGCGCGGTTGTGCTTGTCCATGACCTTCACGAGGTTCTTGACGGTCCCGGCCACGTTGGGGGCAAACTGAGCCTGGAACCGGGAATCGACCAAACGCGTGATATCGTCGTCGGTGTATTGTTTGCCGGTCGGAGCAGGAGGGTTCGGATTCGGCGCCCCCGGCTCGTCCCACGGATCTTTCCCGAACTTCGCCTTGTAATCCGCGGCTTTCTTCGAAAGCTCAATCGCGGCCGCAGCGTTCTTCTCGTACCATTCCTTGTACGCTTTGGCTCCCGGTTTGTCCGGCCCGCCGTCGTAGGCGGCTTGGAGCTCGGCGCGTTCCTGCGCAATTTTGTCGTACTCCGCCTGGGCCTTCACTCCAGCGAACTTCCCTTTCACGTTGTCCCGAAGGAGAGCCTCGCGGACCGGCTTGGCTTGTTCCTCGGTGAGACCTTCCGTTGCGTACGCGATCACGTCGTTGATGTCCATAAATTACTGTCCTCCTAAGGGGGGAATGGATCCT
>Ga0247690_1000257_pt1 | contig 12705 bp, 21 predicted proteins | sample CNK31_metaG_FD_183035 | JGI IMG/M metagenome (GOLD analysis project Ga0247690, IMG submission 183035) | Soil microbial communities from Purdue University Martell Research Forest, Indiana, United States - CNK31 | ecosystem: Environmental > Terrestrial > Soil > Temperate forest > Bulk soil... | reverse complement strand
GAGCGCCTCGATGATCTCTTCCACTTCCCTGTCGATACCCTCCTCGCGCTCCTCCTCGGAGTAACCCATGCTGTACTCCGCCCAGTTGGCCGCGACTACAGCCCGGAGTTTCTCCCGGCCCTCACCCATCGTGCCTCCTTCAGTCGCCGTCGTCCGGCGGGCAGAACGAGTCGAAGCACGGACCGCAGTAGCCGTTCAGCAACAGCTCCCGCTCACCCGCCGTCAGGTAGGGGAAGATCCCCTGGATGTAGCCGACACCGGCCAGGAACTTCTCGAAGTCGCCGGGCTGCACGTACATCGAGACGTCGTTGCCGCACAGCTCACAGCCGCGGGTGACCTTGCAGGTACGGCCATCGTCACGGACGACCTCCTCCGTGCGGATCTTGACCGTCATGCTGACTCCTTCTCGGTTGTCAGGACGGGTCCTCGGGCGTGAGGATGCCACCGAAGATCCTGTCGAACGTCAGTACGGTTTTGTCGGCACAGTCGAAGACGTACGTGCCGACGAGAGCGCGGACGAACTTCCCCGCCGCCTCGTCGCTGGCCGTCCGCTCGGCGAACCGCCGCTTGACGATGTCCATCTGCACGTCGTCGCCCTTGTGCTTCTCACGGGCGTCGTCGAGCATCTCCTGCGCCCGGATGCGGCCGATGTGCGCGGCCGACTTCCACCGGCCCGTGAAGTGATTGGTCATCAGGCCGTGGTACTCGGCCGCCGACCACGTCCGGCCCGGCTCCAGCTTCTCCAGGAAGCGGGCGGCGTCGGCAGCATCACGCGAACCGTCGGGTGACTGCTCGACGGCATCCTCCAGGACGTCGTTCCACACGAAGTCCCGGGTGGGGCGGTCCTCTTCGATGTACCGGATGATCTGCTCGGTTGTCAGGTCCATATCTTTCGTCTCCTTCTACTGGGGGAGCTGCTTCTCCAGCTCCTCGATCATCAGTTCGAGGTGCGGCAGGGATGCCGCGTACGTGGAGAGCTGCTGCTTGTACCCCCACACCTCGACGATGCCGGTCTGTTTGTCGCTCGTGGTGTCGTCCTTCAGGACCCTAGGACCCATGAAGGCAGAGAACGCACCACGCGGGCGATACCCAACCCGGCGCCACGGGGCCAGCACACCGTCATCCCGGTAGCGCTCCCACACCAGCGTCACGGTCTCGGGCCGGATCGTGAACTGAACCCCGAACCCGCGGACGTCGTAGAGATCGTCCTGCTCCTTGATCGTGAAGGTCACCGAGTACGTCTCGGTGCCGGTGTGCTGGGGGCTGCTCGCCTTCTCGAAGTACATGTCTCCTTCTCCTGTCTGTGTCAGGCGTCCATCTGGTGAATGACGCTCCCGGCGGGGCCCGACATCTCGTCGTGCCGCACCACGGAACTGGTGATCTTCACGCCGTCCGGAAAGCCCGGCAGGCGGGCGATCTCGGCGAGCACGGCGCTCAGTTTCATGGCCAGCATGACGGCATCCCCAGGGGTTGCCGACTCGCTGACCACAACCTCGACCCTGCTCTCGTAGCGGACCACGTTGTCCATGTCCCTGTCTCCTTCTCATTCTTGTCGGACTGTCAGGTTTCGGTACAAAGCGCCCTGCGTCAGGGCAAATGAGAGGGGCCGCCAACCACTTGGGTTTCACGGCGGCCCCTTAGTGCACGGGGTTCCCACGATGTAGTCTGTGATCTCCGGTTGCAGCCGGAGTCACCATCGGGAGAGAGAAGATCCCCGTGCCAATGCGTCTACGGTACTGCCCTAAGGCATCCACCTCCAGCGGAGTCGGCATCAACACGACCCCTGGGGGAGCGCGATGACGGACAACGGCTCGTTCTCGTCTGCTGACGAGGCAAACCCGCCAGCTTCGGGTGCGGAGCTGACGTCTGTCAACTCGCACGACGACCGTAGCACGGGGTCGGACCAGGGTGTCAATCTCCCCGGGTCAATCGTCAACTCCGATAGCGGAATTAGCCCTGCCGATGGGGGCAATCGGGGCATTCCTCTCGTCAGGTCCGGTGCACCTGGTGCACAGGGATGGATGGACGGCACCGGCCGGTTCCTCGTGGGCCGCTACAAGGGCACCCGCATGCTCGACTGGGCACTCGACTACGCCCGGCGCGGCTGGCCCGTCTTCCAAATGCGCACCGGCAGCAAAGGCTTCTACGGCAAGTGCCCCCGCTGCACCGAAGACCACCACCAGTACGACGAAGCCGCACACGCCGGTGGACTGGACAACTGCACCGCACACCCCGAGGGATACGCCCGCTGCCACGGCCTGTACGCCGCCACCCGTGACGAGAACGTCATCCGCCAGTGGTGGGAGTACGAAAACCCCCACGGCAACATCGGCCTGAACTGCGGCGCCTCCGGCATCGCCCTCGTGGACGTTGACATCAAGCACGGTCAGGGCAAGTACGGCGACCGGGCCATCGCCGCCCTCGAAGAGAAGTACGGCGCCCTCCCCACCGGGCCGCGCGCCACCACCGCATCCGGCGGCTGGCACTGGCTGTTCGCCCTGCCCGAAGGACTCCGGTCCTCGAACGGCATCACCGACGACAAGGGCCGACACCGCGGACTCGGCGATCACGTCGACATCAAGGCCACCGGCGGACTCATGGTCGCCGCACCCTCGCTGATCTTCGACAGCAGCCGAGGCATGGTCACCGGGCAGTACACCTGGGACAACGACGACACACTGCCGCTGCCCACACTGCCCACATGGGTACCCGCCGAGATCGAACGCCGGGAAAAAGAGGGACGCCCGCAGGCATCCACCTTCACCGCACTCCTCAACCGCGCACAGGGCACCACCACCGGCGAACTCGCCGACTACGACGAGACCAAGGCACACGTCCTCGAACTCGCCGACGAAGTCCGGTACATGGGCGAAGGCGGCCGGAACGCGAAGCTGCTGACCAACGCACAGAAGTGCTTCGAGTACGCCGAAGCCGGGCAGATCACCCACGCGGAAGTCGAAAGCATCTTCGAGGATGCGGCACTGGCCAGCGGCCTTGCCCCCTCCGAACTGCGCACCGTCCGCAACGCCCGTAACCGGGCCAAGGGACACCCCCGGCCGTGGCTCAAGCGCAACTCCCACGCCACGACCGTATGGCCGCGCATCGCACCGCAGCACACCCCCGCCCACGACGACATGACCGCCGAGGCCGACGCCGAAGAAGCGCTGAGCGACGCCGACACCGAACACGACGAGGCCACGCCCGCCATGTTCGGCGGCAACGGACCGGCAAGCGGCAACGGAACCGGACTCCCGGACCCCAGCGACGACCGCGGATTCCTCGACGCCGTACGCGAATACCAGCCCGACCACCTCGGCCAGGCACGCTACTTCTGCGACGAAGACGGCGCCCGGCTCGTGCTGCGCTGGAACATGAGCGCCGGAGCGTTCATGAAATACGACCTCGACAAGGGACACTGGCGCCAGGACGACGGCAAGCACACCCTCACCGGCTCCGACCTCACCAAGCTCGGCATCCGCATCAACGACGCCACCGACCGGGAGATCAAGTACAGCCCCGAGATGGAGATCATCCGGGAGTCCTACAAGGGCAACGTCAAGAAAGAGGACGTCGCCCGCGCCAAGAAGATCATCGAGATGAAGCGGTCCTGGCCGAAGCTCTACGGCAGTGCCGCAGGCGTCGGCGGCATCCTCACCTTCACCCGCACCCTCGTCGACCAGTGCACCGCCCTCGACTTCGACCGCACCTCCGGCCTGCTCAACTTCACCAACGGCACCTACGACGTGACCACCGGCCAGATGCGCGGCCACAGCATGGCCGACATGCTCACCCACCAGGTGCCGCATGAACTGGACATGACACTCGCCGAGAAGCCGCTGGACGAAGTCGCCCCCCACTTCCACAAGCTCATCACCCGCATGTGCGCCGCCCCCGGCGAGGTCGCCCCCGAGGTCCACGAAAAGAGGGTGGCCTCCGTCCTGCGCCTGCTCGGGTACTCCCTCCACGGATCCAACCCCGAGAAGAAGATGGCCGCCCTCGTCGGCGGAACCAACATCGGCAAGAACCAGGCCGTCGAGGTCGTCGGCATGCTGCTCGGCAGCCAGCTCTCCTGGCTCGGCGCCCGCCCCCAGCTCCTCGTGCAGGGCAAGGGCGACCGCCACGACTCCGACGAATCCTCACTCGCAGGCAAACGCATGGTCCTCGTCAACGAGCTGGAAGAAGGCCAGGTACTCGACGAAGGCCAGGTGCTCCGCTTCGTCGGGCCGGAAGGCACGACCGTGTCCCTGCGCCGCATGCGCCAGGACCGGGAAGACCACTGGATCACCTGGAAGCTGATCGTCACCACCAACGAGCTGCCACGCACACGGACCACACCCCAGGTGCTCGGCCGCCTCAACGTCTACCCGCTGTCCCAGGTCCCCGTGCCGGACACCGAGCAGTACGACATCAAAGCGGCCATCATGAACGGCGAAGCGCAGGCCGTCCTCGCCCACCTCGTCAGGGAGTGGCGAGCCTGGTACGAGGCCAAGTACGCCGCCCTCTCCCCCACCGGCCTGCTCATCTCCGACGACATGGCCGAGGCCAAGGAAACGTACAAGACGTCCAACCGGCCGCTGGAGCTGGAGTTCATGGACGAGTGCACGGAGAAGGGCACCGGTATCCCGATGACGTCCGGCTCCGAGTTCTGGTCCCGCTTCCAGGGGTGGATGAAGAGCGAACACCCGGGGGTGAAGAGGGAGGACTGGCCCAGCCGGAACGCCTTCTACACCGCCATCAGATCCCTCGACGGAAAAGAGGGAGTCGAGGTCGTGCAGGAGCACAAGGGTGGCGGCCGGTATCAGTTCCGCGGACTGCGCGGGGTACGGCTCCTGCCGCAGACCCTGGCCGACATGAATCAGAGGTTCGGGGGCTTCTAGTTCTACGGAGAGTAACGGGCCCGGCCTGAGGGAGACCTCGGACCGGGCCCTCTTCGCGTTCCTGGGGGGTCCCTCTTCTGCCCTCTTCCCGGCCCTCAAAAAGAGGGGAAAAGAGGGGAGTCACTCTTTGTGTCCGTTCGTGTACTCACAGTCACAGTCCCTCCCTCTTCTCCCTCCACCGAAAGAGGGGAAAGAGGGAGGGCTGGAGGGTGAAAGAGGGAGGTGGTGGGGCTGAAGAGGGAGCTTGTTGATCTTGCTACAAGTCTCTGACCTGCTTACTTCCCTCTTTCTTTCCCTCTTCCCTCTTTTCTCCCAAGTTCCCGTAAGCGAGAGAAGCTCATTAGTACTACTAGAGACAGCGTTCTGTAGTAGTGAGCGAGACAGTTACTTCAAAAGAGGGGAGAGGGTGAGAAAGAGGGAAGGACGCTGTGCCACCGGTTGTCACGCACAGTGGGTAGGATGATCGGGACAGCAGACACCGAAGGAGACAAGTGAAGATCGACCTGAACCTCATTGAGGCCCGCACCTACGACTGGTCGTCCCAGGAGATGCGAAACGGGATCGTCGAACTGTTCGCTGGCTACCTCGCCGAGTGCATGGACCAGGGAACCCAGGGAGCCGGTTACCCGGTACACCCTTCCCCGCAGTACAAAACTGGCGTCCTGTACTACGACGGGGAGATGGTGTGCTTCGCGTCCGTTGACCACTGTGTGGCCGACGGCGGCGCACCCGCCGTTGAACTGATCTACGTGAAGCCTCAGTTCCGGCAGCACGGAATCGGCAGCGCCATGATCAAGGTGGGTCAGAAAGTCGTTCCGGATCTCCGGCTCAAGGGGCCGCTCAGTCCCACCGGACAGGCGCTGGCCGACCAGACAGGAGCGGGGGTGAGCGGGACGGCTCCGTCGGAGATCGATGCGTACGAGAAGTACGTCACCGAGACGATGGCGTCGGCCAATGCGTACTGCCGAGAGCGCAAGGGTCACCGGCCGGGCAATCCGAAGCTGCCATGCCAGCGTTGCCGCTGCAGTCTGGCGTCGAAGGTGGCTGCCGCTTTTGTGGATGCCGCGACCCAGGACCGGCGGGCTTTCGAGAAGTGGCGCACTGCCTGACGTGGTGAGCGCCGGGTCCACCCAGAGCGCATCGATGGGTGGCCCGGCGCCGATCGTGGGAGGGTGACGGCATGGATATCGGCGAGGCGATGCAGTGCCTGCGCAACGGTCACCCGGTCACCCGGGCCGTCTGGGAAGCGCACGCGGCGGTGACGGATTACGTGCGGCTGGAGATGGAGCAGATCGCCTGGAACTCCGTGATCATCTTCAGTGTCTGCGAGGACGGAAGCCGGTGGGCGTACACGTGTTCGCACGGCGACCTGCTGGCCGACGACTGGAAGCGGGCCGAGTGAGAGCGGGGGTTGCGGGTTTCCTCCCGGATGCGGGAGAGAAGGCGCAACCCTGTGCGCGGAGAAGTTGACGCCGGTAGGTTGACGTCCATGGGGATGGACGACGAGTGGCGGACCACGAAATCCGGCTACCGGTACCCGCGGATCAAGGTCGACGAGCTGCTACCCGAAGACGGGGAGCCCTTCGCCTGGACGTGCGGGGAGAAGAACTGCGGGGTGATTGTGCAAGGCGGGTGGAAGGCAGTGGACGACCACCGCAAGACGGTCCACCCAGAGGTCTACGGACTCGGGCTGGCGTGAGCTATCGTGTGCGGGTCTGCTGTAACAAGCACCGGGAAAAACGGCACGGCCCGGTGTGATCGCCTTCCGCCCGGTCCCTTACATGGAGGGGCCGGGCGGTCGTGCGTTCAGGGCTTGTTGCGCCGGGCGGCCATCTCGTCGCCCGGCCTGCCGATCAGATGGATCGTCTCCGTCATGGAGTCGTAGGACGACTCGTAGTACCGGCCGTCGTCGGCAGCCCGATCGAGGGTGTCCGAGACCACCTCGATCGAGATCCGCGGGTTGCCCGACCGGACGTCCGTCTCGCCGGTGCGGATGTGCACCGCGCCGATGCCGTCCGGGAGTTCGATGGACAGCGTCTCGTCCTGGCCGATGGTTTCGTACCGGGTACGGCGCAGGGGTTGCGTCATGGTGCCTCTCAGTCGTGTGCCGGGCAGCGGTGCTGTCGCAGCACCGGATCGAAGGACCACCCCGCCCGTATGGCAGCGGAGTGGGCGGTACGGGTGCGCTCGAAGCTCGTGCCCACCGGGTGGCAGGCGTACGGGATGCTCGGCTTGAGGAACCCGCCGCCTGCGCACTTGATCTTGTGTTCGGCTATGGCGCTCACCGCAGGCCCATGCTCCTCTCGATGTCCTCGGCCTCCGCGTCTTCGGCTTCGAGGCAGAGTTCGCACTGGTTCTCACCAGAGCCGCACTCGTCGTTGGCCTGCCCGTTGGGGCAGCGGTCCACGTCGTCCGAGTGGATGACGGTCAGTCGGTCCATGGAGACCCAGACCGGCGAGGTGCCCGGCGTGTGCCACTGCACCAGGGCGGCCAGCTTGTCCTCGATCTTGCGTCCGAACTCCACGACGTAGCCGTCCTTGCCACGCGGGTGCTTGACGTACACCCGCGGACCGGTCGGCTCCTGCTTCACCGGCTCCGGTGTGGTTGAGGGCTCGGGCCCGTCGGGGTGGACCTGCACCCGGTTGTCGGCGAACGCCCACCGGACGAAGTCGTAGTAATCGCCGGGGCTGCCGTACCGCTCCTCGTTGATCTGGTACTTGGAGCGGTGCAGGTCGTACCCGGCGATCTTGCCGACCCACGGCTGCAAGGACGCGCAGGAGCAGCCCGCATCGTGCTTCTCGGAGACCAGCACCCGGGTGCCGACGGGCAGGAGCTCGTGCTTCGGCTCCGGCTCCGGCTCCGGCTCGGGGGTCACGGTGGCGTGCTGGATTGCGGTGATCGCGGAGTACGGGCCGGTCGCCTGGTTGCCGTTGCCGTCGGTGAAGAAGTACGAGAGCGGGTGCAGGTTGCCACCCCAGGTCTCGACGGTCTCCCCGTTCTCGTCCCGCATGGTGAAGACGGGCGTGCCGACACGGAAGGTGCCCGGCGCAACGCTGGAGATGGTGTCACCGGTGGCGACACGGGTGACGGTGGTCAGGTCGATGGGTACGTGCGTCATGGATTCTCGCTTTCTCATGGAGACGGCCGGGAAGCAGGCTGTGTGCCCGCCTCCCGGCCTCGGAGGGGTTGGTTGGGGTGGTTGCCCGCCGAGAGCCCTGAGAGGCTCTCAGACGGTCGTGTAGGGCTTCACCTCGAACACGATGTCCGAAGGCTTGAAGAGCATCTGGCCCACCTCCGTGCCGACTTCGCACGTGAAGACCAGGTGACGGGTGTCGCCGACCAGGTTGCGGATCGTCTTGCACTGCCCGATCACCGTGAACCGCTCCCACCCGTTGCGCTGGAGCGCGTACGTCTGGCCGATCTCGATCGCACCGGCGAACCGCGGAGCGGTGATGACCGGCGTCGTCATGTCTGCTCTGCCCGCGCGGCGATGATCAGTTCACGCCATGCCTCGGTGAGCGGGGCGTAGATCTCCGCCGAGTCGTTGCCGTAGATCTTGCGCAGCTCCAAGACCTCGGAGCCCGTCAGGGAGAACCCGTGGTCGACGGCCGTGGTGTGGTAGTCCAGAGCGAGGCTGACGATGCCGTCCTCGTAGTCGCCCATGAGCTGGCCGAGCACGCAGAACCGGCAGTCGCTGAGCTCCAGCGACGGCAGGTCGACCGCGTGCAGCCAGCCCGGCCGCTGCCGCTGAAGGAAGTCGAACCCCTTCTGTGCACGGGCCTTGAAGTCGATTGCCACCGGCGTCGTCATGCCGTCGCCTCCGCCTTGGTCCGGCGGTCGAAGACCTCGGTCTTCCACGCGTCCGTCAGGAAGTCGTACTGGTCCTCGTCATACTCCTGGTCCCCCAGGCGGAAGCCGAGGGCGGTGTACTCGCCCAGCGTCAGACCGAGCTGTTCCATCCCGGTCCTCCACCAGAACGAACCGGACAGCTGAGCCGTCACGCAGCGCGTGGTGTCCTGGATGTCCAGCTCGTCCGGCGCGGGGATGTCCAGCGCCCACGACGGACGCTTGGTGTCGAGGAACGCGATGCCCTTGACCACCCGTGCGCGGAGCTCCTCCTGACGCTCCGCAGAGATGTCGTGTGTCATGTCCATGTCTCCTTCTGCTATCGCTCTTAGAGCTCTTCGCTGACTTGCGTGATCGTGACGCCCGCCTCATGCGAAGCGGTGAAGACGATGTTGCCCGGGTTGTCACCGGGCGCCTTCTTCAGGCTGATGCTGTTGTCGGCCAAGATGATCTGATGCGCCGAGATGAACACCTTCTCCCCGTCGGGGTAGCGCACCTGGAACCGACGCTGGGGGTAGTTGCTCACGCGTTGCCCTCCGTGTCGGTGTTGCTGAGCCGCGCAGCAAGCCGCTCCAAGTCGGCCTGCGTGTCGGGTGAGCTGAGGTAGCCGGGGTCCTCGACCAGGCAGCTGAGCGCGTACCGCAGGGACTGCAACTCACGCTCGGTGCTGGACGCGATGACCCGGATGGTGTGGAAGAGATCGTGCGGGACGGCGGTCCAGCGGGACTCGCCAGTCGTTCCGCCGTCGTCGTTCGTGCTCCGCACCTTGATGCTGATCCGGTCGTTCGGGCCGGACGGCTCGCCCTTCCTCAGCTCGTAGTCGATGTACTCCTCGCCCGTCATGCGTTCCCCTCCTTGGGGATGTAGTGGGTCCACTCCCCGTCGGAGATGAACACCTCCTGCGGCTCCAGGTTGAAGGTCATGGTGTCCGCCTCCCGCCGGAAGAACTCCTCCCGGTGGCCGCGCAGCTCCTCCCGGATGGCGTCGGTGTCGACCTCACCCTCCGGCTTGATCACGTACGCCCGCCACCCCCTCCCATCGAAGCGCTCCGTGCGCTCCGTGATCACGCCCGGGACCCGCCCGCACCACTCGGCGATCGTGTACCGGTGCGTGTGCACCATGGTGCCCACCACCAAAGCGGACGCCGGGCCGTACTCGTACTTCAGGCAGTCCTCCGTGTTGTGCCGCACCTCCCGACGCGCGGGAGCGGTGAGCACCGAGGCGTACACCTCGTCACGCTCGATCTGCCGGTTGCACAGCCCACACGTAGGCGTGCTCACCCAGTCTTCCGAGGCGCCCGTGTGCAGACGGACGCGCGGCAGTGTTGCCATCTCCCTCTCTCCTTCCTTGTCCGTAAACCGAAGAGGCCGGACACAGTGTGCCCAGCCCGTTCAGTCGGCGGTCAGTCGATCGACCCGCTGTCTCCTTCGCTGTCATTCTGTCGTGACGTTGCCCGGCCGCAGGATCGAAAGCCAGAACAAAACCGGGAACACGTATCCCAGCACGAAGCCGGTCACTTGTCCTCGTCCTTGATCTTCTGAAGCATGGCGTCGAACTCGGCGGCCCGCTTCCTGTAGTCGCGGATCATGTCGCGCGCCATCCATGCCAGCGCGGCCAGGAACCCGGCCCCGCTGATGATCATCATGATGGTGTTGACGCTCATCTCTCCCTCTCAGTACCCGCAGTTCGGGCACATGGTGGACCAGTGCTCGTACCCGGGGTGCGGGTTCTTCGGGATGCCGTGCCACTCGCCGTCCGTGGCGTAGAGACCCCACTCCTCGGAGTGGAACACCGGCCCCGTCTCGGTCACGTCGTACGCGGTCCGGTTCGTGAGCGTGACCCGGTACGTGTACTCCGGGTCGGCGATCACCTCGGTGATCGCGAACTCCACACCCTCCCGCCGGTTGCGCGAGTACGCAGCGATCACGTCCTTCTCGATGTGACCGGGCAGACCCGTGGCCTCCGGCCTCTCCAGGCGGGGCGAGTAGCGGTAGTCCGCCCACAGCTCCGAGTCCTTCGCGTCGTGCCTTGCGGACTCGGTGCAGTCAAGCAGCGTGCCCGGCACCTGACGGGGCGGATCGTACGGGCTGTAGTGCGTGTGCCGCGGATCGACCGGCTCCCAGAAGACAGCGATCACCCAGCCACCGGCCAGCTCATCGAACGAGCGGACGTCGTGGAACCAGGCCACCCGCCACTGGTTGCCCTTCGGATCGGTGACGATCTCGTACCACCAGTCCAGCGTGATCCGGGGGTTGTCGTGCCGGTTGTTCTTGAGCGCGGTGTCCTGCACCATCGCGACCACCTGATGATCGGGGTAGGCGCCGGACATCTGCCCCATGATCTCGCCGTACTTCAGGACGGACGCCGGACCGTAATCCGGCTTGCCGTCCCAGCTGAAGTGCAGACCCGGGTCGAGCTGCTGCAAGTAGATCAGCGCAGCCGCCTCCGCATCGCAGACCGCCGCGTAGTCGTGAGCGAACCGCTCGGGCAGTTCTGAGTATTCGTAGTCGCACCACTCCTCGGTACTGCCCGGGTCGTCCTGGTCGGTGCAGATCATGAGCTCGGTCTGCACCGCCAGCCGGATCACACCCTCCGGGATGCGGGAGTCGGTGCCGTCCCCCTGCTCCACGAAGGCGGTGACCGTGATCATCCGCCCGTACAGGGAGGTGTGCAGGAACCGGCGAGACAGTGCCTTGCCGACCTGCATGTCGCCGCCCACGTCACCGGCCTCGGTGATGCCGACGCTGTCTTCCTTCCAGACTGTCTCTGTCGTGCTCATCGCTTGTCTGCCTCCCTCATTGCGATGAAACCGTTCCATCCCTCGTAGGCGCCCTGCCCGAAGTGCAGGATGATGTAGCCGACGGCCACCGCAGGTGTCACCGTGCCCCGCGGCACGTGAAGCTGCTCCATCACCCACTCGCGGGCCTCGATCAACTGCTCTTGCGTGGCGTTCCGGATGATCGTGGTGATCACTTGCCGTCCTCCATGACCTGGATCTCGATCAGGCTGTACATCGTGTAGGGGGTCACCTGATACCGGGGTTCCCGGACGAAGCCGCCGTCGATGGATGTGGACAGGTAGCGCACCGCCACGTACACACCGCCGAAGGCGAGCGTCCCGGGGTCGATGATGCTGAGGATCTTGTGCCGGGTCTCCTCGTCCGCTCCGAACTCGTCGGCCACCGCATCGCCGTCGTTGGAGTCGTACGCGTCGTGGATGTGCACCCACTTGCCCCAGATCTTGGCGACGTCCCCCATGGTGAGGGTGTCGGCACGAACCCAGGTAGTGGTGTAGGTGGGGCGGGCGCTCACTCGTCATCCTCCTCGGCCTCTTCCGCGGACACGATCTCGATCACGTCCCGGTCCTCGACCTGCTGTTGCGACGGGTCGATACCGTCGACCCACGCTTCGTCGTTGTCTCCGAGGTAGCCCATGAGCGCGTCGTGGTCGGCCAGCAACTCAGCCGCCTCCGCCTCGTCGTCCACCTCGATCGTTGCCGTCACCTCGGTGGTGACGGTCTCCTGGACCTTGAAGGTCACGGTGATGCTGGGCATGGTCAGCTCTCTTTCGGCATGAGCATCGCGCGGATGCGCTGGATACGGTGACCAGGGGTGACCGAGTACGCGCCGTCCTCGATCTCGATGGCCGCGTTCAGGTAGGCGGTCGACTTCCCCTCCCTACTGATGGTGTTGAACCCGGCATACTGGGTGAGCTTGAGGGTGAGCACCGCCCGTGCGGCTTCCTCGGTCACGCCTTCGAGGAAGATCACCGGCTCCGCCATGGCCACGTCCTCATCGCGCCATGGCTTCTGCCCCTTGTAGTCCGGGTCGACCTGGAAGATCGCCACGTCCTCAGCGATCCACTGCGTACGCGCGGCGATCTCGTCCTCACTGCCGATCTTGCGGGCGACGATCCAGCCGACACCCTCCGACTCCCCGTTGCCGCCGTTGCTCTCGTGCTCGGGGTCCTCCTCGGTGGGGTGG
>Ga0247690_1000246_pt1 | contig 12895 bp, 23 predicted proteins | sample CNK31_metaG_FD_183035 | JGI IMG/M metagenome (GOLD analysis project Ga0247690, IMG submission 183035) | Soil microbial communities from Purdue University Martell Research Forest, Indiana, United States - CNK31 | ecosystem: Environmental > Terrestrial > Soil > Temperate forest > Bulk soil... | reverse complement strand
AACTAATCACCATTACAAGGAACCGGGATCCTTATCTCCCCTCTCGGGCGCGTTGTCAAGCCTCACGAAAAACCCGGTACTCGAAGAAGTTTGAATTCGGCGCACAGTCTTTCATGAAATTACTCGCCTCGACTTCATTCATGAACTTGTATTTATGCCAATGCCGATCAACTGGTTCGTGAGCTGACAACTGTTTGTTGCGCCACTGAATGAGCAAGTCACCCGGGCGTTTCGGCCGCGCAAATTCGCCTTCGAATTGGGGGTTCATCATTTCCAGCGCCAGCACTCGTAAAAGGTTTTTAGTGAATTCGATTTTTCGAATAAGGCCAGCAAGCAATCTTTCGGGAAAGGCGCTTTGCCATCGAAGCACAGACGCGGACTAAGAAACATCACGCGCTCAGCTACTCCGTGGACGTGTTTAGAATACCAGTACGAGCCGACACTGGCCGGGACAAGAAAAAGGATCCGGGCGCCTTTTTCGCTTTCCTCATGACACTTTTTCGCCCACGGCTCGATACTTCCGAAGGGCGGATTCAACCACAGCAACGAAGCAGGCAGCGCCCCTGTATCGTACCAGTCCTGTACTAATGAATTATCGCTTTCATCCCAAAAAAAACCCCCCGCGGGAGAAAAATAGTTTGTTGATGACGCCGCCAGATCCCAGCCGGGCATTCCGAACCGTTTTACAACAGCATCCCTGAAGTCAGCGGGGGTGCTGTAGTCTTGTTTGCTGGTTCCCCGGTGGAAACTGGCGCCGGATTTGAACTCGGTTTGGCTCTCACGTGTGCTTTCCATATTGATAACAAAAGGTCATTGAACTTGGGTGTTGCTGGTGAATCTGGCGCGGCTATAACGAGCATGTGTTGCATTAGCAAATACCATGCTGATGCCGCCTCAGTAATGGTATTTTTGTCGCCGTGCATGGCGATTGCTTCGAGTTTGTCCTTGCGGCTCATACAATCGCATGAACTTAAAGTTTCCATATCAATCGTTTGCATGTGGTAAATTAGGACTGTGGAAAATTCAAATGAGCGAACTGCCCAAAGTGCTGAAGAGCTGCTTGATCGTAAACAAGAGCAGCTAATTCAGGTGTGCTAAACAGCCCGAGATAGACCTCTTGCTTATTGATCGTAATGCGGGCTCTGAATTTGTTTCGTTTTTTAGTGACTCCCCGAAGCAGGATCGTCTTAGAGGCTCGAAATTTTCGAAACGATTGACCATTTTGAATCGTAGTCGCCTGCCTGAGATTGTGCCTCTGGTTATTCAAACCATCCCCATCCCAGTGATCAGTTTTAATGCCCGTTGGCGTATTCAAAATCACGCGATGCATGTACACTGATCCACCTTCCGTTGGTGTCCTGACAGCGTACCACGTATTTTTAGTTTTCCGGGCAAACCATTTCCACTGATTGAGCCAGTCAAAATCAGCATCATCAACTAAAGCTACCCTGCCTTGTGTGAGTATAATTTGTTTCATTCTGAATACGGCAAAGAACTTTGCGGCGCTGTGCTATCCACATCTTGATCGTCAATTGCCGCCGCAGATTCGAAGCGGGTTATATTACGCAAAAACATTAACCTTACATCGCCCGTTGGTCCCGATCGTTGTTTCGCGATTAAGCAATTAACCGGCGCCGCTTCCTGAAATTCCGTCTCGTCTTCGTCATAAGGATTTTTAACCTTGTGCAGCATGGCAACCACGTCCGCATCTTGCTCGATTGTCCCGCTCTCGCGCAGATCCGCTAATCTTGGGCGCCGGTTCTTTTCGTATTCCACAGAACGATTCATCTGGCATAAAACGAGCATCGGAATGTTCAATTCTTTTGCAAGGTTTTTGAGACCGGTTGAAATTTTGCTTACTTCCTGTTCCCGGCTGTGTGCCCCCGGAGAATTCGCCAGCTGCATGTAATCAACCACGCCGAGCTTGATATCGTGCTTTTGTTTCATCCGGCGCAGCTTGGCCCGGATCTGGACGATCGATAACCCGCCAGTGTCATCGATATAAATCGGGGCGTCATGTAACATCCCGGCCGCTTGCGTGAGCTTTGGAAAATCGACTTCAGCAAGAAATCCACCGGTCACGTTTCTTATATTCACCCGGGCGCGTGAACACAGCATGCGCAACACAAGCGCTTTTGCTGTCATCTCCAAACTCATGACACCGACCGGCAAATGATTAACAGCCGCCACGTGTTCAACGATGTTCATGGCGAGCGCGGTTTTACCTGTGCTGGGGCGCCCGGCCATCACGATCATTTCACCGGCTTGAAGTCCTCCAAGAATTTTATCCAAGTCAGGAAATCCAGTGGCGAGCCCGGTCAACACACCTTGATTCGTGTGTATATCCTCGATCGTGTTCAACGCCTGAGTTACCAGCGTGTGCATGCTGAAATCCACCTGTTCAACAGTGGCTTCAGAAACCGCAATCACATTATTTTCGATCTGAGCAAGAGCCGTTTCGAATGGGACTTTTAAGTCCCAGCAGAACGCAACACCTTCAGTACATACGCGAATCATCCGGCGCAACGCGTACTTTTCCAAAAGGATATCGATGTAAGACGGCAGGTTTGCGGCCGATGGTACAACGTCAGAAAGAGCGCTGAGATACTGGATCCCGCCAACGGATTCGAGCTGGTTCCAAAGCTTCAGCCGTTCTTGAAGATTAATAAGATCGATCGGGATTTGATCGTCATAAAGTTCGATGAGAGATGTGTAGATCGTTTTGTTTCGCAGATCATAAAATTCTTCCCCTTGATGTTTGATGCGCTCGATACAGGTAACTGCGCACGACGAATCTAAAAGCACGCAACCTAAAACGCCTTGCTCAGCCTCCATGCTGTACGGCGGTAACCGATCTGGCGTATCCGATCGTGGTTGCCGATCAAAATAGTCGTCACTCATCTGAAGCTCTCCCAGTCGCAAGTATAGATAGAGCCAGTCTCATTCATACGGCTGACAAGAGAATCGCCAATAGAGGTCGCGAAATTTCGAGGTCCGTGATTTGAAATAAGCAACGTGTCTTTCATTGAGCGGTAACGCCTATCGAGTAAATAAAAAAGAAGATTATTTTCCCAGTCGGTTTCACTTCTTTTATCAAATTCATCGATCACAAGGAATGACGGTTTCGCATATTCTGCAATAACACTTGATTCGGTAGGACCGTCCCGATGACCAAAAGTGCTTTTGATATCAACTAGGAAATCCATCGCAGTGCAATAGCGAATCGTGCGATCAATATTTTGAAGTAGTTGATAAGCGCAGTAAGTGGCGAGCTGTGTTTTTCCTGTCCCTCGGAGACCTATTATTGCACAAGTTGAGCCGAGCCATTGGGTGTAGCGATCGCAAATAACCCTGCCTTTCGCAAGCCACGTATCAGATTGTGGGGTACTAGGAATTTGTGCCAAAAACAAAATGTGCCGTTTGGGAAATCCACATTCGGCCAGCTTGGATTGCAGTGCAGTCATAGGACGTTTCGAAGTTTGAGGTTTTCTTGTCGGTCTTTTGTGAAGAGTTTATTAGTTGGTAAAATGGCGCGGGCGGCGTAATACCCATCGAATTTTCGTTTCGCAAACAAAGTCTCGGGCCGAAGATATTCTTCCATGTCAGTTGTTTTCCATTTCTGACACTGGCGTTGGATCATCATCAAAACCCCCTCCGTTGTAACACCATCTTCTTTCAGTCGTTGGCTTACAATCGTCAGGTTGGCATCTGTTTCGCGGTAGTGACGCCCAGCAGCTTCATTCAACGCGTGCAGTATCACCCGTGCATCTTTGTGGTACTTCGCAGCAATTCCTTCCCCCCCTCCCCCTTCCTGTACAGATCCAGAATCAGAAGAAGAAGTACATAAAGAAGAAGAGGTAACGCGATGTAACGCGTTACCGTCAGAAGTTTTTGTATGTAAAGTACTTGAAGAATCACGCGTTTCTTGTAACGGTTGTAACGCGTTACGAGAAGTCTGTTTTTCTCGGAATTTACGAACGCGATCCCGGGTTTGTTCCCTTCTTTTTTCCTCAGTTGCCGTTCCTCGAAAGCGGGCATAGTTAACTATGAGCCAACCCCAATCCCTGTGGTCATCGAGCCTTTTTAATCTAATTCCTTCATAATCCGGAGTGCGACTTTTTAGGTCGGGGGTTTCAAGCTTGGTGATTGCCGCCTTGATCCGTTCCATCGGCACATTTGTTATTCTGGCAAGCGCTTCATGGGTCATATCAACCACACCATCAGGATCGGCCAGAACGATGAGATCCATGAAGACGTGTCGGGTCTCATAGTCTTCCGCTATGCTTGATTCGAAAACTTGGCGAAAGATTTTCCCGTACACAATTTCACCCTTTCAAAACTTTAGGCGCTCCCGCGGGTGTGCCGATCGCTAGATCCACTCGTAGGGTTTGAGTGAACGAAGCTTCATAGTCCGCGGGGCGCCTGAAATTTTGAACCCGGTCAATCAGCACGCAAAAGGTTTTACAATGGGGCGTGCGCCCCAGCAACACAAATCTGTAATTTCTTTTTCACACGTTATTCACACGATCGAAAATCAAGGCTTGACTCCTTAATCCTGCAGTGCGAAAAAGGGCGCCAGACGAGCTACACACAATGCCGTTGATCGCGAGCGCATCCCGGCTGGAATCGGCAAACGGTGTAGCCCCAGCAGGCGCGATTGTGATAGCTCGTTTATCTTTGAACGCGGGCATAGCCGGTTGCATGGTTCAGCCTCATAAACTAAACCTTCGCGGTTCAACTCCGCGGCCCGCAACCTTTTCAAATCTTTTCAGTTGACTCAGTGAGAGTGTTCATGCTTGGATCGAAAGGAATCGTATGGAATCTGTTGATTGGCTTTTTTACCTTGGCGGCTTAATCATTCTGGGAATGTGTTTCCTGATTCGTTTTTGCGGCGCCAAAGCTTGTGATGCCCGGGAAAAGGAAGAACATGAACAAACCAACTTTGAACGTATTGACTGACGAGGATCTGAAAATCGAATGGAACTATCGGTATGAGGAACGTTTGGCGATCATGGCTGGCGCCCGGGAACCGACCGGGGACCAAGCCATTGTTGCCATGCAGGAAGCCGATGAAGCGATCGAAAAACTGAAGGCGTAATGATCATTATCGATCTCACTCCGGACGAGTTGTATTCAGCCTCGGCTGTGGGTGTTCATCGCCGAATCGTTTCGATTTTCGGACGCAACAAACAGCAGCATTACCAATGCCCCAACAATACTGAATGGTCTACAGAAATTGAAGCGTATGCCGCAGAGCTGGCGGTAGCAAAGTACTTGAATGTCTATTGGAACGGTGGCGCTTGGAACGGGAAAGTTGCACAATCGGATGTTGGAAAATTACAAGTGCGCCACACTCACCATGAAAACGGTAGTCTCATTTTATACCCTGAAGATGACGATGAACAAACTTTCGTTTTAGTTGTAGGCCGGTCACCAAAATTTCGCCTTGCTGGCTACATACTTGGCAAAGACGGTAAAGGCTTAGTGGATATTAAAACGGATTGCCGTTACCCGGCTCATTGGGTGCCTCAGGACTTATTGACTCAATTTGCCGATCAAACATGAGCTTTCACACTCAAGAGCGCATGCAATGGAAGCGCTGGACCCGGCGCCGCCGATTGAAATTCCGTAAGCGCTGGCGCAAGCAACATCACGGCGAACGTTTCCGTTGGATGATTGGAGAATTCAGATACGCGATCAAAAGTTATGCCGGTGAACAGCAGTGCATTTTTCACGTGAGAGAAAGTCTGTAATTTATGCTTGAATTACCCGCCATCACCGTTGAAAACAATATCACCGTTAAAGGGCCGTCTGGTGATATCATCATTTCGAATAATGATAACGGTTTGTATAATATCCATAAACGGCTGAATGTCCGCACCCCGGCTGGAATTGGGTTTGCCCGGTACGACGAGCCCGGCAACCATTATCAGACGATCTCTCCGGATTGGTATGGACCCGGCGACTGGTGGGCGTTCTTCGATTCCCAGCAAAATATGGACTGGGGCCGATGGTATTTTAACAAAGGCAGTTTCGCTTTCGGCAAACCCGGTGGACCGAACACACTGCTGAATGACGTTGACGTACTCGCCGAGCTGGCGGCAATGAAAGATGTAATCACGCAGCAACAGGCGCGGATTGTTGCGCTTGAAAAGCAGCTGCCCCAGAAAGCTCTACCAAATCCCCCGCAATGAGGTTTTGGCTTATTCGTGAGACAGAAAAAGCTCGGCTCTATTCCAAGCTGCCGCCTGAAAAATATCATGGTGATAAAGAAGACGAGATCTGGATTCCAAAGAGTATTATCGAGCACACTACCAAACGCGGCAACGAGCACGAATTGAAACTACCCGACTGGTTTATCGAGAAAAACGACCTATGACCCCCCTCACCAAATCCAGCGACATACGCGCTGTGGTCACGACGACCGACCAGTGCTCTAACTGCGGCGCTGTGCTGACCAATGCGGAGACATCCAGGCGCGAGTGGCAGCAGGCGGCGAGTGAGTTGTCCAAAGGGCAGGCCGGTATTCGCGTCGAAGCATTGCGCGAGGCTGTCTCGCGGCTTCGTTTTCTAAATCTTAATTACGCGGCCCAACGAATCGAAGATTACACGAACGGCATTGAAAACCAATTATGACCGACACCGACTACCGCACACAGGTTGAGCTGCTCACCCGCGAACTTGAGCAGACGAAACAGCAGCTCGCCAACTTCCACTGCTTCAAATGCGGCGACGGAAACACACCGTTGTATTGCCTCAACTGCGCGAATGATGCGCTACAACAGCAGCTCGACGCGGCATTCAAAGGGATTATCTGCATCCGTTGCGTTAAGCACTTTCAAGTCCCGCCCTATAACCACAACGAAGCGGCTGGGGGAGAATGCCCAACGTGCGAAATCGAACGCATCATGGCTTCAGAAATACAGGAGCAGTCAAGGCTTATAAACGAGCGAGATGAGGCAAGGAGGGCTGTGACTTCTCTAGTGTGCGAATTAGCCACAGCCATCGCCGAGCGAGACGCGGCGCAAAAGGCGGCTGCGGAGATGCGGGAGTTCTTAACCGTGATTCGCCAGCAAGTGTTTCCCGGTTTGGACTTACCTGCGAAATATACGGTGTGGATGCACGACGCACTCTCCACCACCGTCGGCACCAGCTACTTCAACCTTTGCCCAAAGTGCAATTACAGCGAGAAAGGAAAATAAACGACTATGCATTACAAAAACGGACGTAAAGCAAATGCGGGAGATGTGGTTGTCGGTGTGACCCACAATAGCGAAGGTCTACTCAGAATTGGCTATGTGCTTGAGTTAATGCCGCAACAGGGACCGTGCAATGTGAAGTTGTTGGTTGTCGGCAAAGGCACTGACCACATGATAGGAGCAGAAAAGGATGTTCCGTGTCACCGATTCTACAATGGCGATATTTTGAAAGGCATTCGATTGAGTCAGTACTTGATGGAAATTGCCGAGGACTACGCGGATTGCGTGGAGTTGGTGACCGTGACTGATGCTTACAAAGCCCTCAAAGCCATTGAGCAATATTCACGCTACGATTCTCCTTACTTTCCCGCGCCAGATTTGGACTTTTGAACCAACCGAATAGACCTATGCCAAACGAGAAGCAGTCAACACGCCCACGAATAGTTTGCATTTGTGGCTCATCCCGCTTTGTGGATGTTGCGGCAGTGCTGGCTTGGGAGTTTGAGAAGAAGGGCATACTCACCCTGTCCATGCACCTTTTACCCCAATGGTATAAAGCTCCACCTGACCACGCTGCCGAGGCCGAGGGAGTGGCGCACATACTCGACGAACTGCACCTACGCAAAATTGACATGGCAGATGAGGTGTTTGTCATCAACGAGGACGGATACATTGGCGAGCGGACAAGCATAGAAATCAACTATGCCGTGTCGCACGGAAAGCCAATCACCTACATGGAGCACAATTCACAGTGCAACCCAAAATGCGGACACAAGGAGGGAAAATGACAGAAGCCGCTTTTGACCGAATAATCATTGGCAGAGACAAACTGCTCTCGCTTGTGAAAGAGGCCATCAACGCGGACGATTACGGGCCTGAAGATTGGGAGCGTTGGAACAACAAGGCCATCGAGCTGGTCCGTGAAATCGAAGGCACAAAGGAGGTAAAATGAGTCAAACCAAAAACAAACAAACGAACTATGAAAAACATCATTAAAACCATCGCATGGACTATCAGGCACCCGGTATTCGCTTTTCACTGGATGCGACACAAACAGCCCTATCCATACCGATGACACCCGACACGAAAACAAGAAAATCTCCACTTGGGTGGACACTTGAACTCGCGGGGCTGAACGGAAGCCAAACAGAACAGGTTGTGATTGCCATTCAAGCCCAAGCCGTAGAGGACTATCAATCCCAACTCACCCGCGCCCACGCCGTGCTGAAACAGGCGAGGGAGGCGATTGTCGAGTTTGGTCAACACAAGCCATTGTGCGAGCACGACGATCTCGAAAGCCCGATGTGCACTTGTGGATATTTGAAATCCCTGCACGCCATCGACGAGCTGTTGAAACCATGAATAAAGAAGCTCAACGTGTGGCGATTGCCGAGTGGTGCGGGTGGAGTCAACGCAAAGCCAAGAAGTCTAACCATTTTGCATGGTTTTCCCCTAACGGAAACCGATGGAGCGAGTGGTCGTCAAAGGACGACATAGAAACACTTCCCGACTACCTCAACGACCTGAACGCAATCCACGAGGCAGAGGGGCGGCTTTCGGATGGCCAAATTGTGCCCTATTTAGACCACCTACTTAAAATCGTTGAGCTAGACTGGCGCATGTGCCGAGCATCAGCATCCCAACGCGCCGAGGCACTCCTCAAAACACTCGGGCTGTGGAAAGAAGAATCACTTTCACCGGACTCATCCGAAACCAAAACAAACAAAACGAAAGGGTAAGAACTGTGCAAAGCAACGTAGTGACCGTGGACGGCCCAACCGGCCCAGTCCCGGGAGAGTTAGACGTTTACTGGGATGGAAAGCGACTCCCGGCCGGGACCGTCAAAGCTGAGATCCGTAACGTGGCGATGAAGCGACCGGATAATGATCTCGGGTATGACGTGCTCCAATCGACTCAGACCCCCGTCTTGGGACGGTTCCGGTTGACCGGCTTGCATTCTGGCGACACGACGCACATTTACGTGATCGCTATCGGTGGAACAACCGGAGCGCCGGTTGATCTGCCCCAGCCGTTCAACGTGACTGAAATGCTGATTCCGTAAATGCGTTTCGTCTGGCTTGCAATTCTTCTTTCGGGTTGTGTAACTCACAGCCCGAGGGAAGATCCTGTTCCAATCAATCATCAACTCCTGTTGGAAAACGACATTTGGACTAACCACGTCTGGCAGTACAAACCATGAACACAGAACAAGAATTAGCCGAGCTGCGCAGTGATTTAATCCTGCAAAAAGGTTTAGTGGATGAATGGAAACGCGTAGCTGAATCCTTGCAACGCTGGCGTGCCGTTCAGGCGCCGATCACGTGGCAGGATTACCGGCAACAGTTGTTCAACATGCTCAGTGAACATAACTTCATCGCGCTCGAATCCGAGATGAACGATCTCGAATCACTCATCATCGGTTATCACGCGCCGGATATCGAACCACAAGATCGCGTGTTCGCGTACATCGAACGGATCATGGCGTATGCCGGGGAACATTCCCTTGTCGAATCCGCGGAGAACCGCATGCGCGAGCTGGAAGATCTCAAGGCTACAGTCCTGAAGCTGCGTGCCGCCCTTGAGAAGTGGAAGGCTTATTTCCAAGCGAACAACGCGAAAACCGATGATGAGAAAGAAATGCAAGGTGAACAATTCACTGACGCATGGTTTAATATGGAGACCGCGCTCACAATTACTACCACAGATAGTGCTTGGCTCCCGCAACTACGCCATACCTTGGGCTTGCTGCGTGCGGCTCGCTCGCACATTCCCGAGTCAGGTATTTCGGGTTCGTTGCTGAATCAAGTTGACAGGGAGATCGAAAGGCTTCAAAAGCTTATCCCGCGAGACGAATGCGCTCAGGTGTAACAGTCTACTTTCCGGCCCGCTGGTTTGCCAAGCAAGCCATCACGTCGCTTAACACAAGTTTCCCCGGCGCCCGAGGCACGTTCAGCGCTGTGCCCGGCAAATGTCTTTGTTTCCATTTCGCCGACCCGGCCGCGCCCGCGGCGCAAACCCCCGAACAATCCGCACGCACGCAGGTTTTAAATGCCGTCTTTACTCCACTCCAACGGGCAGGTTAAGCCGCCACTGGCCAAGCTCCGTGATGTTCACATGGGACCATCCCAGATCCCCGATCGTATCGTGGCTGAAGTCTCCAAGAACTGGTTCCAAGACGAGAAGGACTCCCCCGGCAATTACGGCCGTCTTCTGTGCAAGCAATTCGAGCAGGTTATCGACGTGAACCGCAATCGCGGTTACGCGCTCGAATCGTGGCAACTGGCTACGGCCGTCACCCCCGCCACGCCCAAGCAAGGCACAGCCATCAATGAAACCATCATCGCAGTTTTCGTGAAGGTGATATGACCAAGCTCGAATCGTGGCAGCGCAAAGCCATCTGTGATGAGTTCGCCAAACACGCGTTCCACGGCATGAGCAATCGTATGATTGCCAAGGCTGGGCTTGAGTGGTCTGTCCCAGTCATCAAGCTCGCCATCAGTGCGTTCAAGTCCGGTATCATTTTCCAGTGGCGCCGTGACATGGGTTTCCTCGATTTAAATTACGCCGCATTTAAACGCCGTGTCGCGCTCGCCAAAGATTTCCTCGCAGCTAAACAATCTCTAACCTCTAAACCCGAAACCAAGAACAAACCGTCTCGCAACTCTCGTTGTGCTTTCTCTCCCAAGTTGAACGCCACAACCCAAACAAAGAAAAATCGGGAATGTACCGATGAGAAATCCGGTCACCATTCCCGACGTTGCGAGACCCGCGTACATGCCTCCGCAGAACGCCAGTCATTGGCTACTATGCGAGCTGGAAAGCGCCGTGTCAACCACGGCTCACCTAAGCCAGCAGACCCGGTTAATTCCCGGGTGAGAAATGCTAAGCATGAGCGCCGCTCAGTGTCTGGGGTAACTCCCCAGCGCATCGCCCAGTCCCGGCCCATACGCCAAGCACCTTCGCCGCGCCAAGCCACCTCCCGCACACAGCCTGAGCCCGGGAGACGCCCTAAACCAGCAGGACCGACACGATAGCCCATTGGCCTAACTGACCGAGTCTCGATTGTACGTTAAAACCCCGGGACACTGGGATAGACCTAAAAATTCTATCCGGGCGACTCCCCGGGCGCTCTCTTGAGCATCTCCCATCCCCATCCACCCCAGCGTAACGTCCGTTACCTTCACATTCCCTTCATTGACGGTAGTTGAAGGTAAAATCTCCTGCAACGTTCAATCCCCACACGTACCATTTGTAAGAAATCCATACCTCTTTTTCTTACAAACCAGTCCATGCCACGTGTCATACTTGAGCCTCCAAAAAATCCAGAATTTTACGAGAGACACAGTCGAAAATGAGGCGGGCGCAAAGGGGTTCCCGCCCCGGGTGGCCCGGCCCCTCGCCCGGCTGAAAGCATGCTTGCCCGTCCGAACCCGGCCAGCTATGACGGCGCCGCCTGCCCGGGTGAAGCTGAACCGGGCTCTGCTGGCAGGGTGACACCCTCGGCGCCTTGCTCGATATCGCTTCGCACAATATCCAGATCATTCAATTGCCGATCTTGCAGTGGCAATGACTTAGGACTATCATCGATCGCCTGAACATCGATCACACTACAGGGTGTAGCCTTGCTGGCAGGCTCGGCCGTTAGGTGGATACTCAATACCATGCCCGGCGCCGACTCTTCACCCCAGCCGAAAACCTTCTCGGCCGTCTCGGCGATAGCTTTGGCAACTGCAGCTTGGCCTTGCCCGGTGCGAGTGTTGGCCAAGTCTTTCGCCTTAGGGTTTTCCCGGGCTAAGACGGCCGCTTGCTTCTCCAAAGTGCTTGCAAGGGCATTCCGGACACTGGCTGATGATGCTGCTATGTCAACGGCGGCTTGTCTCGCAAGACTCGCCTTACCCCGTTTAGTCAGTGCTTCCTTGGTAGTGGCAACGGCAACGCCCCACTGGCCCTTGGTGGCCCATTTGGATATCAGGCGGGCAGCAACGCCGGTTTCGGATGCGATCGCCTGAGGTAACAACCCTGCGAGATACATGGATTTGACGACTTCTTTTAATTCCTTGGGAAGAGCTTTGGGCATAGCGACTGCAGGAGTATTGCACTGGCAACGGTGGACACGTCAAGGCTGGGCTGGCCCAAGTTTGGCTGGGGCAAATGTTGCCACGGTGAAAACCCCGGCCGGGACCATAGCAAACAACTGGCGGTGAGCGCTGCAGGCGATGACAGGAGATAAAGAGCCGGGCGCCCAAGTCCTATCACACCGGCCGAGCATGACCCGGGCAGGGTGACAAGCCGGGGACATGGCAGGGACATTGACGGGACACCCGGCTGGAAGTGTAACGGGAAAGGTTGCGATAGCATGGCGCATGCCGGTGGATATCCGTAATGATACGGACTTGGCGCGGTTTGCGAGTTAGAGCCCGGGAAAGGCCAGTTTCGGGCATGTTGGGCTCTGGCTTCGTTTATAGGGCATTTTGATCACTGGGGTAGCAATAGGCTTGCCAAGCAAGGCTTAACATTTTTATTGCGTTGAATAGCAACGAAATAGAGTTATGACCGTGCAAGGCATGCTCAGCAGCTAGGGTGAAGATAGCCAAACATGAGCCCGACCGCGTGGCGGGCCATTTCCGAGCGTTTAAAACGGTATTGTTCTAAGTTATTGCGTGATAAACGATTAACAATAGGCAATCCCGGGCTCT
>Ga0247690_1000237_pt1 | contig 13231 bp, 22 predicted proteins | sample CNK31_metaG_FD_183035 | JGI IMG/M metagenome (GOLD analysis project Ga0247690, IMG submission 183035) | Soil microbial communities from Purdue University Martell Research Forest, Indiana, United States - CNK31 | ecosystem: Environmental > Terrestrial > Soil > Temperate forest > Bulk soil... | reverse complement strand
AGCCCTGTCTCCCGCGTAAGACCGATAGGCTACGCATTACACACACTAGAGTAAAGGAATCACAATGAGTTTCAAACCCATGACCGCACGTAACGCACCTACCGGCGATTTCACTCCGCGTAACTACCCGGAACCGAAAGCTGGTATGCGTCGTGCTCGCGTTTCCCTGATCGTTGATCTTGGCGTTCAGGACCGCGAACCGGGCGACGACGGTAAGGAAAAGACGCCTAAGCAGCACGTTGCCATCTTCGCTGATCTGGTCAACGATGTAGTAGATTACGGCGGCGACATCGGCAAGGCCCACTACCGTCTGCTGCTGAACAACACGTTCAAAGGCAAGTTGAAAGGTATTGGCTTCTTCGAAACCCCGCCGAAAGACCCAGATGGTAACACCATCAAAGGCAAGGCATGGTGCCTGCACGATAACAGCGTCATTACCAAGCTGGCTAAGGCAATCGGCAAGCCTGACGTTCAACAGCACATGGACATTTCCGAACTGCTGGACGGTCAGTTTATGGCCGATGTGGAAGTGAAGAAGAACCCTTCGGGTAAGCAGGATGCCGATGGTAACGAAATCATCTACACCAACGTAAACTACAAGGGCGCTTCGAAGCCTGCCCCTGTCATGAAGATGGTTACTAATGCTGACGGCGACGAAGAAGAAGTTGAGGAAATGCCTGTCTTCGCTACACTGAAAGTGCAGCCGAAATGCATTACCTTCGAAAATGCTACCAAGGACGATGTAAAGTTCATCCGTGGCAACATTGTCAAGGTTATCAAGCTGGCTCATAACTACGCTGGTTCTAACATGCAGAAAGCTATCGAAGCTTTCGAAGCAGAGAACAGTAACGGTGATAGCGCACCGGCAGAAGAAAAGGTTGCACCGGCTAAAGCCGCTGCCAAGCCTGCTGCGAAGAAGGCAGAGCCTAAACCGGCTCCTAACTTTTCGGATATGGATGACGATATTCCATTTTGATAACTAGGTAGCTAGGTAAGTAACAGCCCCGTAGCCGAGAGGTTGCGGGGCTTTTGTTTTGGAGGTAGTTGTGGGAATTCAACAAGAGTACAAGAAATTGAATAAGGTGTTGAAAGCTACGCAAGCTGCGATTTATGAATTGCAAAGCGAGTGCAGCCATCCTTATGTTCATAAAGAGTATCATGCCAACACAGGTAATTATGACCCTAGTTCAGATTCATATTGGATCAACTGCTATTGCCCTGACTGCGAAAAACGTTGGACGGAGGATCAATGAAGCCGTCAACACAGGACAATGGTAAACAGCTTTGTTTCGACTTTGACTTCATAATCTTCGATGCCGTAACCGTAGCAGAAGAAAGGTTTATTACAGTAACTCACAAACCCACAGGTCAAGTTATGGAGTTTGACAACCGTACCGCTCTATGGGGAGATTGGAGAAAGCGTGAAGGTGGCTGGATCGGGCTTAAGAATAAGGTGTCCGGTAACGACTACTACAAAGCCGAAGACTTCGACGTTGTAGACGGCCACCGACCACGCCCGTTCAGGGTGAAGGGCAAGAAGATTGGCGAGGACGAGGAAGGTAATCCAGTGTTTGAGCCTGATACGTTCCTATCCCCACTGGAAGGGGCGAAGAAGATCGTTGACGCTAAGATTGCGGCTATCTGTGAAAGTCTTGGCTGCTACAACTACTTTGGCTTCACGGGCGAGGGAGAGGTATTCCGTCACCAGAAAGCTACGCTGCTACCCTACAAGGGCAACCGCGAGGATATGCTTAAGCCGTTCCTAGTGGATGAAATCAAGCGCTACGTGTGCGAACACCATAACGCTAAACTGGTAACAGGCATCGAAACAGACGACGCCTATACGATGGCCGTCATTGCTGGCTATAAAAAGTGGAAGACAACAAAGAAGGAAGCTGATAAAATCATCGGCGTTGCCATCGATAAGGATAGCAAGCAAACGGACGGCTGGCAATTTAACCCCGACAAGGACACCGCTCCCCGGCTCATTGAGGGCTTTGGTAGCTTGTGGCTTGACGAGAAGGGAAAGGTTGACGGTAAGGGTCGAATGTGGTTGTATTTCCAAATGTTGTGCGGTGATGCCACAGATAACTACAAACCAAATTCTCACTCAGTGGTCAAGTATGCAGAGAAAGGTGCATACAATGATCTTAAGGATTGCAAGACAGATAAAGAAGCTTGGCAAGCGATGTACAACGTGTTTAAGCGGCTCTACCCGGAGAAGAAAACGGTTACAACATTCCGTGGCGAGATTGAGATTGATGCTGTGTACGTCATGCAGGAAATGGCAACGCTCGCTATGATGCAAAGATGGCCGGATGACAAGATTGACGTTCGGGCGGTAATGGGGAAGCTGGGGGTAGAGTATGAGGCATAGGATTGATGTTACAGAGGTGGCAAAGCTACTTTACTACTCACCTGACTCCACTACGTTGCTCCGTTGGAAAGAAGATAGAGGTGTTATAGACCACATGAACGCAGTAGGCGCAGGCTACTCCGAAAGGCATGGGACATAATGGCAACGCGAAAGAGAGTGGGTGGGGTAAAAACGCGCTGCTCAGAAACTATGACCGAGGCACAGTTTTTGGCGTGGGTAAGGTCTGCGCTACGTAGTAAGTGGCTTAAATGGCCTCCACGTAGCCAATCTATCGAACGGGCACGTAGGGCGTACAAGGGGCCTAACAAACTCCAGAAGTGGGAAGTGCAGTGTGCTATCTGTGAAGGCTGGTACAAGCTCAAGGAAATTGAGGTTGACCACTACCCGCACGATGCTGGTAGCATACTAAGTTTTGAGGACATCGGGCCATTCGTTAACCGGTTATATTGCGAAGTGTCGAATCTTCGTGTACTATGCAAGCCCTGCCACAAGACACACACCCTAGCCCAAAGTAAGGGAATTAGCTTCAAAGAAGCACAGCTAGAGAAGAAGGTAACAGAAACGCTAAAAAATAAGCGAAAAGCTCTTGCGCTACTAGCTTCTTACGGTTATACTGGAGCATCAGTAAGCAACGAAACAAAGCGAAGAACGCTTTTAACCAAGATTCTTTCAGAATCTAACCCAGCCTAAAGGAGAAACAGCCATGTTGAACAAGAAACAAGAAGCAGGTAAGAAGGTCATCGACGCGATGGGCGACCTGAGCAACGGAGAGTGTATTGAAGTGCTGGCAGCTTGTGCAGTGTCGATGATGAGCGCAGGGGCAGAGCACATGGGGCTGACCGGCCTCAACGCATCCATTTTTACCATGATGTGCGTTACTACTTTTAAAGCGATGGTTGACACCATCGCAGCCGAAGTGACCGCCGAACAAAACGCCGCTGTTTAACTTTTAGGGAGAAACCATCATGACGAAACTGAACCGCAAACACGGTATCGAAGTTGGTAGCAAGGTTAAAGTCATTAGCGCCGAGGGCAGTTCTGCCTACCGCAACCTCGTTGGTGACATCGTTACTGTTGACAAGATTTTTGTAGCCGACGATTCGCGCTACGATATTATCTACGCTGGCGGCAGTGAATCCGGCCAACACCCATCGCGCTACGAATTGATCCCCGATGTTCCGACCCTTAAAGTCGGTGACAAGGTGCGCGTTGTGCGTAAGGTGGAAAGCTACGATGTTCACGGAATGGGCCACGGCATCATGTGGAGAGCTAAATGGCCTAGCGATATGGACTCCGCTATTGGCCGCGAGTTCACTGTGGATAGCGTGGATTCAGTTAAAAGCGGCAACGGCGTTACGCTACGGCACAACAACTGGAATTACAACTTCCCGCTGTCGGCACTGGAGTTGGTCGAGACGTTCGCTCCTAACGGCGTTGACGCAGACGGCAACCCTCTCTACTTCAAGGATGAAGACCTGAAACCGTTCCAGCGTGCCGTACTGCGCGATGGCCGTACCGTTATCGTCAGTGTAGACGGTGGCGGCACGCTTGCTTTCACCTACGAAAGCCGCACTTGGTCGAAGGCCGCTATCGTTGCCGTCAACGATAGCAAGTACGATGTGATGGAGGTCTACGAACCGCCGTTCAGCCCTGGCCGTGCGCTCAACTTCACCGAAAAAGGCAAGCTGCTGTGGAAGGCAGACGCGGCCTTTAAGCAGGAAGCAATCAAGGTAGCAGACAAAGTTGTGGAAGAGGCCCGTGCTGCACTGGTAGCCGCCGAAGCAGCCCGTACCGCCCTGAACTAATCAACCAGCCCCGAAAGGGGCTAACAACCAAGGAGAACAAAATATGAGCAAGAACATTAAGATGGGTATGCTGGTTCGCGTTACAGATAACGGCCAGAGCTTTGCCACGTACAAGCGATGGGCGGATGAAAACGGCCTGACCCAGTACGACGCCACTCGTCCGAAAAACGGTCTGGTAGGTACGGTGGTAGCAGAGGCCCCGCACCACAACTACAACTGGTTCGGGACGCTCTACGGTGTGGAAGTGGATGGCAAACAGTTCATCATCGGGGAGAAGGGCTTGGAAGTGGTTGAGCGTACCAGCCTGCCCGATGTGTTCCAGTTTCGCACATGGGCTGGCGTTTATCGTATGACGCAAGTCAGCAAAGATAACTACATCTGCACCGAATGCGATGAAGTGTATGTCAAGTCCCTTCATTACGCGGAATGGGACAAGGGCCTCATTCTTGCTTACCTGAATGACGGTACTTGGACGTTCGTTAAGGACATCACGCCACCAGAGCCAGAACTGCCGGGTGTGTTTGAGTTTTATCACGGGGACAACAAGGAGCAGGTTTACACGGCGGATACCCGTGGCCTGACCGAAGACGAGTCGGTTCACGTTACTTGGACGGACGCCCGCCGCTGCACCAAAGAGGACGTTACCTACAAGCTGTCTGAGTGCAAGTCGATTGTGAAAGCCGGGCGTTGGGTAATCACGAAGGACGTTACCGAGCAGGTAACGAAGAAGGAAGCCTTCGAAGCAACGGAGAAGGCATTGAAGGCATTGAAGGATACTGGTGATGCTTTCCAAGCAGCCCTGAAAGCCTACATCGACGCTTCGAAAGCCCTGTAATCAACGAACCCCGCTCCTGCGGGGTTTCTTTCAGGAGAAGTATGGAAAACAACAATGAATGGCAGGTGCTAGCCTCCAAGCTAGCTGACTACCAAGTAGCTGACCGGGAGATTGCCCGTATTGTAAAAAAGCCGAAGAGTACGGTTAACGACTTCCTACGGGTTTACCGCGAACAGACAGCAAAGGCAGGGAGCGCGGCAGACAGCATCTACTGCGAAACTGGCCCCGTTAATAGTGAAGCTGGTAAGGACAACTCGCGCATCCTTGTAATCTCGGATATGCACATTCCGTACCATCATCCTAAGATGCTGCCTTTCTTGGCTGGCCTCAAGCTGCGATACAAGCCGACACGGGTTGTAAGTATTGGGGACGAGCTAGACAAGCACGCGCTGTCATTCCACGATAGCGACCCGGACTTGATGAGTGCAGGCGACGAACTGCGCCAGTCGCTTCCGGTGGTGTCGGCCCTCTACGATATGTTCCCTGAAATGGACGTACTAGACAGCAATCATGGTAGCTTGGTATGGAGGAAGGCAAAGCATCACGGTATTCCACGCCACTACATTAAGAGTTATAATGATGTGCTTGGCGTAGGAAAAGGTTGGAAATGGCACATGGACCTAACGATTGCTCTGCCTAACGGTGAGAAGGTTTACTTCCACCACGGTAAGAGTGCTGACGGCTTGAAGCTTTCACAAGCTATGGGTATGAGCGTTGTTCAGGGCCACTACCACGAAAAGTTTTCGGTGGACTACTGGGCTAACCCGCTGGGTGCTTACTTTAGTATGCAGGTAGGTTGCCTGATTCATGATCGTAGCTACGCTTTTAGCTACAACAATACCAACCTGAAACGTCCGATCATCGGTTGTGGCCTGATTATCGACGGCGTTCCTGTGCTGGAATTGATGCCACTTTAAACAATTAAGGAGAACACAACATGAGTATTATTGACATTCGCAATGAAACTTCCGAAGACATTACCCGTATCCGCTTCGCGGACGACCAGACCTGCCGGGCCTGCTTCATAACACGAAAAACTGACGGCAAGATCACACTGGAAGACGCGGATATGGACGGCGAAGACTGGCCCTTGAACCCTGAGGATGTTGATAACTTCATCAAGGCCCGCTACAAAGCCCGTGCGCTAGGGTGGAACATCTAATGCAGATGGTACAAGCTAGTATCGGCTGGGAATTCCAAGTTAAGCTAATCTGCTTATCGGATGGCACGGTTATGCTGGTTCCTCAACACGACTTCGGGTTGATTATTGACCAGAAGGAGGACGGCGTATCCGCGCTGTTTGACGGCAGCGGTTTCACGCTGGTGGAAGCCGGTAAGGAACCGATGGATTACCAGTATCACACGCCGTATAAGTATAAAGAAATGCCCCTGCTTAAGGCGTGGCTAGTGCAACAAGAACTTGTCTCACCAATTTGAATTAAAGGAATAAGGAATGAGTATCAAACACGATATCAATAAAGCCGTTGACATTTGCCACGGAGCTTCTACGGAAGCGGGGTGGTGGACCGATAAAGAGGGCAATCATCTAACCCTCAATCCTATGTGCTTTTCAAACAAGCTTTGCCTGACCCATAGCGAGCTTTCAGAGTCAATGGAGGCCGACCGGAAAGACCTGATGGATGACAAGCTACCGCACCGTCATGGTAGGGAGGTGGAACTAGCAGACGCGGTTATCCGAATTTTTGATCTTGCTGGAGCCTATAACATGGATTTGGGCGGGGCTATTGAAGAAAAGCTAGCGTTTAACGCTGTCCGTCCAGACCACAAGAAAGAAGCGCGCGAAGCGACTGGCGGAAAGGCATACTGAATGAAGTCTATTAGCGTCACAGACCTGAAGCTTATTCCAGAACTGAGCCATCTTCGTATGATCGACTTCATAAACCCTGCGAACGATATGCTGATTGCACCATATCTTAAGATGCTGGGCTTTGATTTAGATTATCCGATTGAATACGTCCCGTCTCAGCATCGCAACTTGCAAGGGGATGTAGTTATCGCCTACCGCATTGTTGGTGACGTAGAGTGCAACGATTCGTTCCTGTCTGGTCCGTTTGCAACGGCAGAAGATCGTATGATGTCCCGAGGATATCAAGACATTAGCCTAGCTAACGATATGGCTAAGCATCTTACTTCCGGGCGTGACTACGGCGAAGAAGGGCATAGCGAAAAAGGCTTTCCGCCAGAGCTTGTAATGGAAAACGAGCAAGTTGTACTGGACCAGATTCAGGTACTTAAGGAACTGCTTATCGCCGTTCGTGGCAATCCGTTTAAGCAAGACGGTAGTCGTAAGACAATCTACGAACATGGCATCGAAGAACCGCCTGAGAAGGTACGTAAGAAGCCAGTTAAGAAGTAATCAAGCTTGAAAAGTAGTGGCGGTCGTGGTATAATCTACGTCCGCACACATACTAAGGGGAGGCTTCGGCCTCCCTTTTCATTTTAAAAGGAAGTAAATTAACCAATGGATATTAGCCAAAAGATTCTGAGCGATGTAGTAGTGTTCAATAAATATAGCAAATACATTCCTGAGATTGGACGCCGTGAGACTTGGGAAGAAATTTGCGAACGCAATGCACTAATGCACGCCAAGCAGTTCCCGCAACTGGCCGCTGAGATTTTCCACGTATTCGATACCTACGTGAAGACTAAGAAGGTACTGCCTTCGATGCGCTCAATGCAATTCGGTGGCCGTCCTATCGAGATTAACAACACCCGCATGTTCAATTGCTGCTGCCTTCCGATTGACAGCTATATTTCGTTCGCTGAAACAATGTTCCTGCTGCTTGGTGGTAGTGGCGTAGGCTACAGCGTACAACGGCACCACGTTGAGCAACTCCCTATCGTCGTCGGCCCGAAGGGCAGCAAGCGCCGCTTCTTGATCGGTGACAGTATCGAAGGATGGGCAGACGCCGTTAAGGTGCTGATGCGTGCGCACTTTGAAGGTAAGGCCCTGCCTGACTTCGACTTCCGCGATATTCGCCCGAAAGGCGCTCGCCTGATTACCGCTGGTGGTAAGGCACCGGGACCGGAACCGCTGCGTGTCTGCCTTGTCAACATCACTGGCATACTGAACAGTGCTGTAGGCCGCAAGCTTACTCCGCTGGAGGCCCACGACATTCAATGCCACATTGCAGACGCCGTGCTGTCTGGTGGTATCCGCCGTGCTGCTATGATCGCTTTCTTTAGCCACGACGACATCGAAATGATTACCTGTAAGAGTGGTGCTTGGTGGGAACTGAACCCGCAACGTGGTCGTGCTAACAACTCTGTTGTTCTGGTACGTGGTGAAATTTCGGAAGAACAGTTCAAGGCAATTTGGAAGCGTGTTGAAGAATCGAACGCTGGCGAGCCGGGAGTGTACTGGACCAACGACCGTAACATTCTAAGCAATCCTTGCGTGGAAGCCACGTTGCGTATGTACTCGTTCTGCAACCTTACGACGATCAACGGCGATGATGTGCACACTCAGGCTGAACTGAACGCCCGTGCGAGGGCTGCTACCTTCATCGGTACTTTGCAAGCTGCTTACACGAATTTCCACTATCTGCGTGATGTGTGGAAGGAAGTTACGGAAGATGACGCCCTGATTGGCGTTAGCATTACTGGCATCGGCTCTGGAGCAATCCTGCCGCTGGACCTGTCGGAAGGTGCGATTGCAGTTAAGGAGGAAAACGCCCGCGTAGCTGCTATCATCGGTATCAACCCGGCTGCTCGCACTAGCTTGAACAAACCGGAAGGCACTGCGTCTATCGTTGTCGGTTCTGCATCTGGTATCCACGCTTGGCACAATGATTTTTACCTGCGCCGTATGCGAGTAGGCAAGAACGAAGCCCTGTATCACTATATGGTTAAGACGTTCCCACTGCTGGTAGAAGACTGCAAGTTTAAGCCGCACTTGGAAGCTGTGATGACCTTCCCGCAACGTGCACCACAAGGTAGTATCCTGCGTAGCGAAAGCTTCATGGACCTACTAGAGCGTGTACGCCGCTTCAATCAGGAATGGATCGCACCGGGTCACAACCGTGGCGTTCAGAAGCACAACGTAAGCTGCACTATCAGCCTGAAAGCTGCCGAGTGGGAGCCTTGCGGGCAATGGATGTGGGACCACAGGGACGAATACAACGGCATCAGCGTTCTTCCTTACGATGGTGGCACCTACGTACAGGCCCCGTTCGAAGACTGCTCCAAGGAAGTGTATGAGGGTCTGATGGCCTACATCGAAGCACAAGGAAACTTCGACCTTACGTTGGTGAACGAAGAGGATGATATGACCGCCCACACGGCTGAACTGGCTTGTGCTGGTGGAGCGTGCGAGGTTAAGTAATGGATAAGGCGTGGAATGATAAGTTCCCGCCTATCAACCTATACAACCATCCTAGCTACGGCGTGGTGGATGTGTGGGCAGAGGCGGTGAAACTTGGAGTTGTCGCCGTACCTGACAACATCAAGAGAACAATCCTGTTTGGAATGGAGAACAAAGGCAATGAGCCAATTAACGGTATTTTCTAAGAACGGCTGTGCTGGCTGCGTTGCAGTGGCACAACACTTTGACCGTATCGGTGTTAACTACAAGGCAGTGAAGATTGATGAGAATGAGGCCGCGATGGCTTTCTTCCGAGCCGCAGGCCATCGCAGCGTGCCTCAAATTTATACACCTGATGGAACTGTACTAGCTAGCAGTTTGATGGACGTGCTCAAGCTGTCTGCTTGTATGCTAGATGCATTTAAAGTACAAACGTAAAAGTAGTAGACAGGGCTGTTGTACTCCGGTACAATGGCCCTATTCTTTTTCAACGGAGGATTAAATGATTGCATATAAACGTCGTATGCTGTCGCTGTCGCTGGTTCTGTCCGCGCTTTCACTCCCAGCGGCTGCTGCTGACCCGTTCACTACCGAACAGAAGGCAGGAATTGCCATGCTCGGGGCAGTTATGTACGACGACTACAAACAGACCCTAGACATCAAAAACCATATCGGCATGCCGGAATCCAACAGGTTTCTTGGCGAGCACCCTAGCGATGCACGTATCCGCAACTACTTTGTCGGTGTTTCGGTCACTTCACTGGTAGCGCTGTACGCGATGCCTTCCAAGTACCGGAAGTTCTTTATCGCTGGAGGGCTTATTCTTGAGGTCCAAGTGACGGGCAGAAACCAACGAATCGGTCTGAAAGGAGCTTTCTAAGTGAACATCGGTCTTGACTACGACGATACCTACACACGCGACCCGGAAGTGTGGGACGCCTTCATCACCTTGATGAGGGCCAGAGGTCACAAGGTCTATCTTGTAACGTGGAGGTTTGAGGCTGAGCTAGGCCCTGTGCGCACCCATCATCTGCAATACAAGGTAGATGAAATCCACGCTACAGGACGGCAGGCTAAAGAAAAACACATGTTTGAGCAAGGCATCTGTATTGATGTCTGGATTGACGATAACCCGCGTGCAATCTTACATACGATGGAGGGTTATTGATGAAGCTTCCTATTCGCGGGTTTAACGGCCCCAATCGCTTTCTGTCAAACTTTTCACTTTGCTTGGTGGAGTTGGACGGAGTTAACTACCGCACCGTGGAGCACGCCTATCAGGCTGCTAAGACGACTACAGCGGAGTTCAGAGAGGCTATCCGCCTGTGCGAAACGCCGGGACAAGCTAAACGGCTTGGACGTAAAACCACGATTCGCCCCAACTGGGACGAAATCAAGTTGGATGTCATGCGGGACTTGCTGCAACAGAAGTTCAGTACGGGTTATCTCCGTACAGCATTACTTGCCACGCAGGACCGGGAACTGATAGAAGAGAATACGTGGTACGACACATTTTGGGGCGTCTGCCACGGCGAGGGTCTAAACTGGCTTGGCAAGCTGCTTATGGAGATTCGTGAGGAACTTCGTGTGCACAGTAGTTAACCGTCACTATAGCCAGTACGACATCTACATTGGCCGTGGGACGCCGCTAGGCAACCCGTACCCAATCAACGAAGCAACCGGGGACACGCGTAAGGCGGTCGTCGCCAAGTACAGGCGTTGGCTTTGGAATGAAATTAAGGCTGGCCGTATCACTCTTGACTATCTTCGTTCACTGGACGGCAAGCGGCTGGGGTGTTCGTGCTATCCGAAGGCTTGCCACGGTGATATAGTTGTGGAAGCTGTTAAATGGGCAAAGGGACAAGATGTGTAAATTGATTATCGCAGGAAGCCGCAGCATCACAGACTACAACATTACACGAACTGCACTTATCGAATCCGGCCTATGGGCTGAACACGGTAAGGCTTTAGAAATCGTCAGCGGCGAAGCCGAAGGCCCAGACAAGCACGGCGAACAGATAGCTACTAACGCTGGGCTTGAGCTACACAAGTTTCCCGCCAAGTGGGACGACATCACGGCTCCGGGCGCTGTTGTACGTAAGCGTAAGAAGGATGGCAAGAAGTTCAATCTTCTGGCTGGCATCTGGCGTAATCACGAAATGGGCGACTTTGCGGACGCGGCCCTTGTTGTATGGGATGGCCGCAGTAAAGGTAGTTTGGATATGGCTACCTACATGGCAGGGCTGGGTAAGCCGTCCCACCTGTATCCGATCCGCAGTATCCCAGTGGATGTGTTTGATGAACTGGAAGCAAAGGGCGTGCAAATTCTTTTACCAAATAGCTTGACAGGTAAGTAGCAAGGCTGTAATCTACTAACACTTAACCAACTAAGGAGAAAACAAATGCAAGAAATGAACCCGTACAAGCAACTCGCTGACAACCTGCGTGCGGCTAAGGCGCTGATCGACACCCCGGCAAAGTGGATACAAGGTAACTTGGCACACGACGCGGAGGGTCGAAACATTTCCCTGTACGACCCGAACGCTACCTGCTTCTGTTCGATGGGTGCTTATGCACGCTTCTGCTTCGATACGCAGCCCGGTTTTGTGGTACGGCGTCTTATCAGCAATGCCTTGGACAAGGCAGCACAGGAGGCAACGGGCACCCATAACACCAACGTTGCCCTTTACAACGACAGCCACGGCCACGCCGAAGTTATGGCGCTGTGGGACCGGGCTATTGCGACGGCAGAGGCCAATGCCGCTGCTATGTGAAGACCTAGACGACTTCGCACCAAGTAGGAAGCGTCGTAGCATAAGATGCTGGTGTGACGGGGAAGCCGTAGGCCCCTGTCCCGGCCCTAGCAACTGCCCGTATTCTGGATGCGAGGAACCAACCAATGATGATCCCAAGGAGCCACAACCATGAGCCTGAAACTTACCATCGACGGAGCCAGTGTGCCTATCGTTCTTCGCCGCTTCCCTGCCGGGGAAACGTTCTTACGGCTGGAAGACCCGCTAGCGCACGTCCACAATCAAGCAGCGTCAGTGGAAGCGCACGTATCGCTTGAGTTTGAAGGTAACGACGACCTTTTCAATCTCGCGTTACTGGTGGACGCACTACGCCGCCAATACAGTAAGACAGCTATCCATCTAATTATGCTGTATCTGCCGTACGCACGGCAAGACCGCGTGTGTTCGCCGGGTGAAAGCCTGTCTGTTAAGGTGGTAGCAGACTTCATCAATAGCTTGAAGCTGGACTGCGTGTACTGCTGGAACATCCACTCTGACGTAGGGGCGGCGGTGCTTGACAACCTGCAACAGCGTGAGTCACACTACTGTTTTAACCTTAGCCGGTTTGATAAGCAGAATACTATATTGGTAAGCCCCGACGCTGGAGCTAACAAGAAAGTGCTGAGCTTGGCAAAGCTCGGAGGCTTCCCTAACGTTGTGCGTGCTGATAAGACGCGGGACGTGATGACTGGGAAGATTACCGGGACCGCCGTCTATAGCGAGCATGTAGGCAATAAGGATTTCCTGATCCTTGACGACATCTGTGACGGTGGCCGCACATTTACTGAGCTTGCTAGGGAGCTTCACAAGCTTACTACCGGCAAGGTAATGCTGTACGTAACTCACGGCATTTTCTCGTCTGGTGTTGAAACGCTTGACAGCTTGTTTGATAAGATGTATATTACTAATCCTGTGGGCGCTACCGGCAAGGCCGCTGTAGAGTCTGGTAAAGTGACTGTTATCTAGCTAGGGAGAATTAACATGAATCAAAAAATGAACCCGGAAGCGAAAGCCAAGATCGTTGATGCACTGCGTAGCGGCAACTACAAGCAAGGTAAGACGTACCTGCGCACAAGTGACGACTGCTTTTGCGTGTGG
>Ga0247690_1000235_pt1 | contig 13243 bp, 21 predicted proteins | sample CNK31_metaG_FD_183035 | JGI IMG/M metagenome (GOLD analysis project Ga0247690, IMG submission 183035) | Soil microbial communities from Purdue University Martell Research Forest, Indiana, United States - CNK31 | ecosystem: Environmental > Terrestrial > Soil > Temperate forest > Bulk soil... | reverse complement strand
TTCTTTCAACCACAGCTGATAAGGTTAATCATGGCAGACAAATTTGCACTCGTAATGCGCAGCAAGGCAACCCACGGCACCGACCGCCAAACCATCGAAGTAGGCGAAGGGCAGGACGCCAAGCAGGAAGCGCAACGCATCGCGGACGGCTACGGTGCGGAAGTGGTTGCACTGGCACGCAAGCCCGATGCTATCGCGGCCCCGGAACTGGAACACGACAAGATGATGCTTGACAAGTACAAGCAAAAAGTCATCCCGCGTGGCCGGATCGAACGCCGCGTGATGGCGAACCTTCTTCACTTCTTGGATGCAAACGGCTTCAAGCCCGTTCTGCTGGACGACACCGAAGAGGATACGAAAGTATCCACCATGCAGGAAGTCATGGAGCTTGCTTTTAATCTGGATGAGTGCCGAGTTTATTTCCACCACACCAGCACAGAAGCCAAGCCCCGGCACTGCATCTACTTCGTGTTCGGCAATGACGGCTGGGACATCGCGGCTGACTGGGATTGCCCGGACCATGACGCGGACGGCTGGAAAGCTGCAATGGAAGCGTTCAACCCGGAGGAATACGTTTAAGCTAATAAAGCTTGACACAAACTAAAAGGCTCCTTACAATGGAGCCTTCTTTACAACAACTTAGCAGGTGACACCATGGCAAAATGCACGATTAAAACCCCTAACGGCGAATTCAACAGCGGCACCGGCCCCGCTTACATCGACTGTGTAGCCCCGGAGGATACTGTAAAACGCTATCGTCACCCGCAGGGGCATTACTTCCACATGTGCGATACCTGTAAAGAACGTATTTGGCCTCACTTGAACCCTGTTCCGAAGCGTTCCGCGTTCGTGACCTTGAAAGACGGCACCAAGACCCACATTCACGGGGTTGAGGCCGACATTACCACTAACCCTGACGTGCTGGCTGATATGTTTATCTGCACAGCACATGAGCAGGGCAAGGAGGTTGCGACGGTGGATGTAATATACAATACGCCACCCATGAAAGACCCTTACTTTGTAGTCAATCGCGCCCCGGATGACTTCGTGATTCACGATCATGCAATATGGGATGGTAGTAGCGAGTATAAAGGCCGATTCAGCGGTAAGACGCTGGCAGAAATGCAATCCGAAGACGGGGAGCCTAAAATAGAGCTTATGGAGTGGGATGAGGCGTGGCCCCTGTACGAGAAGGCACAGCAAGCGAAGTATATCGGTCCGGTCAAGGAAGTTGATGAAGACCGTTTTTGGTATCTGCTGGAAGTGTTGCCACCGGTTGGCTGGGTAAACAATCGCAGTTCCGAAAGCTTCAAGCTGTGCGAACGCTTGAGCGGCAGCATTACCACGATTGCCGCCCGGATCGGTGGAAAGTATTACGAATTCAACGATGATATTATGATGCCACACGATAAAATCGTCGCAAAGATTGAGCAGGCCATCAAGGATGACACCATTACCAAGGATGAAAAATGAAAGCAGCCAGTACACATTTAGATTTTGCTTGGCAATTCCCGGAACAAGCAGCCCATGTTGCCATTGAGTTGGAAAGCGCACTAAAGCAAGCCTTGCCCCATATAGGTGGTATGGTCCATAACCCTGTATGGGAGGCTAACCACTCGCACCAAAAGATGCGAGTAACGATCACCGTAGAGATTGTGGAGGATTTCAGCTAGGATAGCCATACGGCTTGAATACAGGCCCGTAGGGGCCTTTTCTTTACCCGGCAGGTATCAGCGCAGCCCTAGAGGTTTTCAACGCCTCTAGGGCCTTTTATTCAAGTCGGCACTTATGAAAATAGTTTAATAAACACTTGCACAAATTCATTTTTATGTGTAATATACCCGTATTGCAACACATAGAATCAAGCAGGATGAAGAGTAACGGAACAGTGATATTAGAATTTGAGTATTGGCCGGGTCGTAACGTCACTGCCACCCGTGCATGTGTTATCACGCCGTATCGTATTTACACGGCAACCCGGTCATTCTGCCGCAACACTCTCCAGCAGTTGAGCGGGATTGAAGGCGAAACACCTTACAAAATCCTATCCTATCAACTTAACAACTAGGACGTAACATGGCAAGAAAAACAATCACCGCAGCCGATGGCCTGCGAGCGCAAATTTTCCACCCCGGAGGGCTGGGACTGCGTGGTATCACGCTGATGAACGCGAGCGGGCAACGTGGCCTTAGCTTGTGCGTGGCAGTTCATAACCCGGAGGGCAAGCGCAAGGGCATTAACTCTCTTGCACTCCAAGGCCGCGATTTTAACAAGCAATGGGAACGGGCCGTTGAACAGATCGCGGTTTATTACTGCATCCTGCCGGATGACCCGATCTATAAGGAAATGATCGGTGCATCTGCCGATTTTCTTAGGCGGTATAATCTGGTTTTGCAGCCAGTGCAGACCGTGTATCAGCAAGTAGTCACAGCAGCATAAAGTAACAATCAAACAACCTGGAGTAAAACAATATGTTCGAAAAAGTCGTGATGTTGTCCGGTAAATCCCTTGAAGCACCGGCAAAGCTGAAAACCGTTTATATGTCCCGTGGCGAAATCGTCAAGACGAACAGCGGCAAGCTTCTGTCGGAAGCGAGCTTGCACGCGCAAAAGCACTTGCAACGGAACTCCTACGGCGCAAACTACGTGGAAGTGCTGGACGCAGACACGGAGCAGCTTTACTACTCGGCCACTCTCAAACTGGTAACGAGGAATGGAAAACCGAAGCTGCAATTTGAAGGGCTGTACGAGTGGAACCCGGAAGACACCGAACGCAAATACGGAGCGTCAACACTGCTGACCAAAGCGAACGGCAGGAAGTAAACCCAATTTCTAAATCTGGATTTTCCTAATACAGTACCCGAAAAAATCCATTCCTTATTAGGGGCCTCGCGGCCCCTTTTCCTATCCGTTTGCCTGCTAAATAGGCAAAACCACTTATACACAGCATATCCACAGCTTGTCAACATGGTTATCCACAAAGGTTACTAGCAGGCAATGGAAGTTGCAAGCTAACCCACAAATTGTGGATAACTTTTCTAACGGCTGTGGATAACCGCCACAGTTGCTTTCTAGCATGTGGACAACTACCCAGCCGGTAAGCAGGCACCAGCCGAGCTAGCGCACTGGCTAACAGGCATAGCCGGACGCCTGCCCAGCGTGGACAGGTGGCAGAGAGTCAGATTGTGTTACTGCTACTCAAAGTTTCCGCTATGCAATAAATGTTTCTCCTATGTAATTTCGGCTTTTACCAGCCACTTAGCAGGGTAACACACAGGCTAGCAGCCTGTCTAGCTCTACCGTCATGCAATAAGCACTTGCACAAGCTAAAACTACCGGCTACAATAGAGGCTCATTAACTCGCCACCCTGTTGCAAGCCATGAAAAAACTGTTCCTGAACGTCTACAAGAAAGCCCGTCAATTCGTGCGCGACTCTGTAGAACTATCGTTCGCTCCGTATCTGGTCATCAATAGCAAGATGGGCAAAGAGCATTTTTGTTGGAGTTGGAAAGCTGCACAGGAGTGGCTTACCTGCTACGATGCGCGCAAGTTTGGCCCTACGATCGTTTATAACTGGCAACGTGAAATTGTTGCTATGAAATCAGCCTAAGCAAAGCTGCAATGTTAGCCTGTTGCGTGTGCAGCGTGGCTAACGTGGCAATTTTGCCTAATCCAACCAAGGGGAACAGATTATGAACACTCAAGCTATCGCAATTAAACCAGCAACCATTGGCTCTGTCTCGCATGGCACCTTGCGCAATGTTGATTTGCTGGATACGCTCTCAAAAGAGCTTGAATCGCGTGTTCTGCTGAATGGGGCCTTTTACGCCCTGCCGGAAAACATGGCAGAGCGCGACCGGCTGAATACCCTGCAATTTGACGCATTGGAACTGGCTAGCCATCTGGAAGACGGCACCAAGGAAGACGGCGAAGAGGCTAGCGAACTGGTTAATGCGCTGGTCGAAACGCTGGGCATGTTGTTTGCGCCGGGCTACTGCTATTTCGGAACCCATCCGGGCGATGGTTCTGATTACGGCTATTGGCCGGATATGGACAGCATCAACGAATTGCCGAAATATAACGATCTGTCCGAAGTACCAGAGGATCAGGACGAGGATTTTCAAATCGTCAACGACCACGGCAACATTACTGTTTATAGTGGCACCACGCGACAGGAAATTATTGGCATTGTTTGACAAGTCGAAACCTGCCATTATGGCAGGTCTGCGCGTGAGGCGCGCACTGATGAGACTAGAAAACATGGACGATATTAAAGCTGTTTAATGCGTGGCTGGGCCTGTTTCACCTGTTTGTTATTCTGACGATTTACGCCGCTAGTGTGGCGTCCTACTTGATGAGGTTAGTATGATTGGCAATATCCACAAAAACCGAATGGGGACCGTTAGTTTTGACGGTAAATTTAAAGGAATGCGCAAAGCGCAAAACTTTATTATCTATCCGGTCAAGACTGGCGAGCAGCCGGAAAAACTGCTTATCCAGTCGGATACCAGAATTGGCTATGTGATGCTGGCCGATGGCAAAGTAATTATGTCGCCTTCTGTGCAATCTGGTGCTTACAATCACCACCTGATGAAAGCCACGCATATCGACAACTTAACTGGTGAAGAACTGACGCTACTCAAGGCGCAAGTGTTCGCCACGGCATCCGGCCACGCTGGCGGCAATGGCGTTGTTTACGTGGACAACAGTGGCGCAATGGACATTTTTAACACCACCAAGGAAGGGAAATAAAATGGGCCTGCATGTTAATGTGTATCGCTCCGCACTCGGAGATTGCACCAATGGCGGTATTAGCAGCACGCCGCCTTGCCTGTGTCTGGTTAACGTCAAAGGACCGTCCAACCCGAACGAGAACGCCCCGGCTGCTATGCTGGTGGCTGGTAACATAGCGGGAACCCTGCGCATTGTACCGGCTGCATTTGTCCCACGCACCAATATTGGCATGGTTCTAACTGTGGGTGGCGTAATACAGCAAGAGCAAAGAGGCCAGCTAGGCGACTGGAAAGAGGCCCCCGGCTGGTTTATGATGGGAGGAAACTACGCCGCCACCAGTGACAGCCGTTTTTCTGAGGCGTGCGCTAGACTGCTGGGGCATCGCTCTTATGGGGCTGTTCCCATCCATGACAGGCTAGAGTAAGGTAGCACCAACGCAACACAGGCCCCTAACGGGGCCTTTTCTTTTTGTCTGTAGTGGTTTATTATCTAGGCTCTTACCTCACTTTGGAGCATACAGCATGGCACGCACTACAGACACCAGCAAACCGGCCACTAGCGCCGCGCAGATAGTCAAGCTGATCGGCTGCGAGTATCTGAGCCTGTACCGTGGCAATGGCTACTGGTATTTCGTCTACGATGACGCCAGCCGCAATATCTGGCACGATGAAAGCGTGCCAGTGTGCTACCTGTCCCAAGCATCAATTGAGTTTTGGGTCAATGAAGGCAAGCGAGTAGTCAAAGAAGTTGAAGAACAGGCCATTATTGCCGACTGGGAAAAGCTGGAGAAAGCAGCATACGCCCATTTCCAAGCGCGTGAGGCTGGCGATGTGGAGCAGTATAACCAACGCTGGGACATCGTTAACGCCTACATGGGAGCGATGGAAAACGCCCGCGACACCATGCGCGACAATGGCAGGGGAGCAGAGATTGCAACGGCCTACCCTGCCCAGCCGGTACGGGCTGAACTGGCTAGGCTGGCGCTTGGTTCCCTGTGCTGCACTAGCGAATTCGACAAGGAACACGTTAGACAGTTTTACAAGGATCACGGCTACAAGTGGTAACAGGTAGCCAGCAAAGCAACAGGCCCCTAGATAGGGGCCTTTTCTTTTTGTGTGGAGCCTGTTATTATCCGTCCTATCAACCAACCGCAGGAGCTAGACAACATGGCAAAGAAACAACAAGATCAACAGTTCCCCGATTTGCCGGATAATGAACAGCAGGCCGCAAAGGAAGGCTATCTAGCATTTTTGGAAGGCGTAGCACATGAGGCCAATCCTTACACATTAGGCGGTGAGACCCTGCACCAGCACGAAGGCTGGCGCTGTGGCTGGGAATATGCGTTCATGGATGCCGAGGCAGGCAAGCTATAAACAAACTACCAGCTAAACAAAAAGGCCCCAACGGGGCCTTTTCTTTTATAGCTGCATCGTGTTATTATTCATACCTCACCAACTACCTAGCAGGCTAACAAATGGCAAAATTGACAGCAGCACAAACCCGTTCAATTGAGACTGTGTTGTACCACCTGAACAGAGCACACAAGTACATTAATCAACCTGATGTTGTACTTGCAATAAAGAAATACATTGCAACCACTACGCTAGATTTTACGCTACCAGATGGCACGGTAGCCTTCCAAGTAGACAAGCAGATAGGATCAGATATAGCAGGCTTGGAAATGGGTATAGACTACTTAAACAACTTTCTAACCTTCCACAGCAAGTAACAAACAGGCCCCTAACGGGGCCTTTTCTTTTGCCTGCCTTCCTACCTTCCAAGCTACCTAGCAGCATTACTAGATAGCAACATTTCTCGCCTCTTTCCTACCTTATCCACAGGCACTAGCCCACTTATCCACATACCCCTAAAACGCGTCAGAACGCGCTAGGTTGAACGCTGGTTGAGGTTGGACACTCGCTATCAACCACACTCCGCGCCTCACCACGGGCCTATAGACGCGTCCTAGTGGCATTGTCGAAAAGAAACTTTCTGTGGATAAGCTGTGGATTACGCATTTTTAACAATTTGTGAACCCTGTTTTTACAGACAAATTCATCTATATGTGTGCAATAAATAGGCAGCTAGGCTGCACGATCGCACCTATTGACAAACAGCCGGCATTGTGCCTCACAGCGTACCTAGCTAAATTTCCTCATTAAAATCAACAACTTAGGTCTTATATAAGAGTTCATCTAACTCATATAGATGACTGATAGGAAGTCATACAGATGAATTCATATAGATGATTAGTCTTATACAAGACCACTCTTATATAAGACCACCTTAAATTGTCAAATTGCGTTAGCTGGCACGCTATTTGCTACGCGTGACGCGTGGGCGTGCGTCTGTGGATAACGTCTCGCCTTGCTCGACTTAGCGCAATAAGCACTTGCACAAACTAAAAATGGCCTGTATAGTGCCATACATGTGCAGCAGGAAGCACACTCACCAGACCCCTACCCGGAGCTTATTATGATTCGTCACGTTATCTGCATGCCTACAGAAGACAAAAAACCGCACCCATTCACAGGCAAGCCTTTTGTCTACCATAACGCAGAAACTGCTAACCATGAGGCAGCCTATCCCGAATGGGCGACCAAGTACAAGGCCAGAGTTGAAGCAGAGAAAATCGCTCGCTCCCTACCTAATCAGGAACGCGGTTACACTGTAGAAAAATTCGCGTTCTAGGCAGGGAGCCGCTAACTGGCGGGCCTTTTGCTAAGAGAGTAAAAGTTACCTGCGTGTGCGAAATAAACACTTGCACAAACTAAAAACACTGGACTATAATGTAGACTCGTCAACACTTCACAGGGTAATCATGCGGATTCCGAAAACTATTGCTAACCACCCATCTGTTCAAGCGGTCGTATCAGGCGAAGACCAAGGAAGCGACTATAAATATTGGGTATTCTTGAAGGACGGCCACCAATTCACAGGCGGCAGAATGGCCGGTTGCACTGGCGGCTGTGGCATTGACAGCATTGAGGATTTTAAAGTCTCTCAACCTGTTCCAAGTGAGGGGAAGTAAAAGCAGCCGTTCACTGTCACGCCCCAGCATAAGAGCAGTATTGCCAATGTCCTATTCTAACAAGCAGGGCATTGACAAAACCTCTTTACCACTGACCTAAAAGGAAACAACCATGCGCCCGACGTTTGACGACAAAGACCAAGCATTGCTTGACGCCCGTATCATTGCCCGTGATGCAATCGACGGCCCGCGCATTGGCGACTGGTTGAAACTGCCAACAGGTGATTACGTGCGCTTTACCCATGACTGGGGAGACGACATACAAACCACGATTATGGGCTGGGCAAGTGAAGGCGGTTTTTACCTCAGCAAAGGCGGTTATGCTTCGTTTAGCGGTGGCCTTGACCCGGCTTTGCCAAAGGCTAAAATGAGCCTTACGGAAGAAGTTAAGGAGGGAGTGTTTTGGTTCTTTCACCATGACCATAGCGGGGCGCACCGTGGCGTTTATTGCAAGGCCCCGTGCCGAGTCTACCAGTTCAACCCGTAAGAGCAGTGTTGCTAATGCCTAGCGTGCTAGGCATTGACAAAACCTCTTTTAACCTGTTAGGAAATGACCAAATGACTACTATCAGCACCGCATCCGACCTCAAGGCAGCAGTAGAGGCAGCAGGCCGAGAAAGCCACTTTTTCAGCCGTAACAATATGAAGTTTGCAGGCGACACAATGAGCAACTTTGGTTTGCGCCGTGCCTTCATCCTTACCAGCTATAATGCAGAAGGCGATTACATGGGGCCGGGTGAAGGCGTGGCCGTGGAAGTGTTCGAACTGTACCGTAAGAAGCCTGTCAAGAAAGGCAATCAAAGCTCTTTCTACTTCGATATGGAAAAGTTCACCCAACGCCACGGCGAGATTCTGCCATATCCAGCATTCCGCCCCGGTCAGCTTGTAGAGTACACTAACCCGCAAGGCGTTTATTGGGGCGTTTGCCAGATTGTCAGCATTGAATATCGCACTAAGCGACCGTGCTACTACATCACGCCGACCGATACGCCGTGGTTTGCCGTGGGTGAAGAGTGTTTCGAACTGGTCAACCCTAACAAGCCACGCAGCAGCTATAAAACGTGGGGCAAAACGTTTAAAACACATGCATTCGAAGATGACGCAACGGCTAACGCCTTTATGATCGCTAATCCGGGTTGGGGCCTGCTGGGCATTGAAGAAGACCACAGCCGCAAATGGCGGCACGTTGCACGGATGGACGACAAAGGCGAGTAATAAACGCTTGCACAAACTAAACAGAGCCTCTACAATGGAGGCTCATTCAACCACTTTACTGCCTGCTACCATGCAAAAACTTCTTACTCTCTTGACCAATGCACAGATTGAAGCTATCAAACTGGGCCGGGTTGCGTATATGGAAAACATCAAGCAAAAACGTGCCGTTGAGGCGGCAGGTTTTGAAGTAGTTCAGACCGAGGGAACCAAAATTGCCCGCTATGCTCACTTGACGTTCGAAGTTTGCAAAAAGATAGCATCCCTATTTAACGCCCATAGCATTCCGGTTGATGTGCTTGGCGTACAAGATAAATACAGCGACAATAACGGCCCGTATGAGGTTATGACTCTCATTGACGCGTACGGGAACAAGTTTACTGTCAGTAACGTCTATGACTCCGGTTCTTGCTTCCGGCACATGGACAAGGCGGAAAGACTTGCGTATGCCTTTAAGAACGCCCCGGCTGATTACATCATTATCGAATCTGCCTCACAATTAGGTTGGTATCGTGTTGTTTCGCCAACTGGCGAAGAAAGCAGCCTGTACCGCTACGATGACTGTATTGCCATTATTGATAATGCCAAGGCTGTAAAGCTGCTGGGTAGCTTCGACATTCAAGGCAGTGACCAGAACGCCCCCCAGCCTGCCCCGGCTACCGTTGACCCGGTAAAGCTTCGCCGTATCGTTAAAACCCTAAACGATAGCCACGCCAGCACAGGTGGCGGGTTTTACGTTGACTTCGGCAAAGGTGGCTGTGCGCGTTGCTGGAAGGCGGAGCTACACGAGGGTAAAATCCGCGTGCGTGAGATTCAGCGGGACATCTGGCTAGACTTCGACCCGGAACAAGACAGCGTGCGCAACGGTTATGGCTCCCGCAAAATCTACGACCACAAACAATAGGCTAGTAAGCTAATGTGCAAAACCATCCTCTTATTTGCAGTTGACACAACTGTAAACCTCTATCACATCGCCGGGATTGTTTCTGCTGCTATCCTCTTAACCCTGTAACACTGGAGGCGTTAAACATGAACACCATCACCGAAACAGTACGCCCCGACACTCTCACCAAAGGCGATTATGTCTATAACCACCTGTCCGGCCAATGGGAGCCGGTAACGGCTGCATACTGGGACGAACAAAAGCAACGCTATGTAGTGACATTCGGTACTAGGTCAGACCTGACCACAGGCCGAGGCGTCCACACCTACCAGCGAGGCCAGTTAGCTACAAAGAAAAGGTTTTACTAACCCGCACCACCGCACCAGCAAAGGCCCCGCAAGGGGCCTTTGTTATTAGCACCATCGCCGGACCTGTCCATAAGGCATAGGTTATACGACATAGGACAGGATAAAACCTAGTTATTAATAACTCTGTTATAACCCTGCCTCTGATTTACCACTAACTCTAAACCCTGCCCGAATTAACTTTAAATACACCCTAACCCACTAACCCTAACAAGTAATAACTAAGTTATAACTTAAGGCGTATGCTATAGGCTGTAGAACATAGTTATACATAAAGCCATAGGAGCTTAAAGCATAGGAGCCTAAGCCATAGACCCTAAGCTATAGGACAGGGTATAACCTACGTTGTATAACATAACCATACGCCCAGCTATAGAGACAGGGCAGGCCCCAGCCGCTAGGCTGGGGACGTGTTTGTAATGGGCTGTATAACATGGCTAGGGCAGGGTCTGTTATCGGGTTATCTATAAACATAGGTGTTTTTCTTATTGGGTTATCTACAAACATAATCTTTTTTAAGTAAGTCTGTGGCTTTCTTTCTTATAGCAGAAACTGAACAACAACCTCCACCTGAACCACTACCAGAGCACCCCCACTAGCAACGAACCGGCACCGATAGCCTAGCCTGTCCCTACGGGACAGGGTGGATAGGCACTGGCTATGGCAGGGGTGAATAAACCCTAGACGGACATCAAGAGTTTATGCACTCTCGCGTAGAGGGCCTTGGAGGCGTTTTCTATGCGTTAGGCTAGGCAGACACCAACGGTACATAGATCGTCGCTTGTAGGGCCTATACGCAAGCCGTAGCCCTATCAGCTCCCAACTCCTACGCGATCCAACCCGGCCCCGGCCCTGTCTAAACGAGAATAGTTATCATTCAGATATTTTAATGAGAATGAGAATGATTCGCATCCAGCTTCCGGCCGCATTAAGAACGCCTCTCGCCCTCTCGCTCCCTCTACTTTCCCAAACAAGCCCTCTTCCTCGCCGTCTGCTTATGTAGATATAATTTATGTAGTTACAACCGAAGTTGTGTGCTACCATGTGGTGCCAAATTTTTTTTAAATTTTAGCTATAAAAGAAAAAGGCCCCTTGCGGGGCCTTTTTGTCTTGCGCCATGTAAGCAATTTGTGTGAGATTGGTTCAGAACATAGCCGCCTCCTTTCTCGACGCATGTTCAGAATACCAACATAATGCTCAGAAGGTATTGACAAATCTCCAACAATGGCAAATAAACAATTCAGTTGCAGCTAGGGGAAAGCACGTTGTGGCTGGGGCAGAACAGGGAGAGGAATGTCCAGTAGAACAGGAACACGGGCCAATGTGGAGGGAGGATAGAAAGTGCCACAATGGCAATAAAGACGGTATAATAGATAGTTTTGAGCTTCTTCACGGACGGTCCTCCGAGGGTGGCCGGGGATGCTGGTTGAACTCTTGGCTGCACACATGGGGCGGCTACCCAAAGCATGCAGCCATGCACGTAGAGCGCACCCCGGCCACGGTTTGAGTATACCACAGGCACAGAAAAAGAAGCCCCTCCGAAGAGGGGCCAAACAGCGCAAGAGGAGTTGCGCTGGATCAGGAAAACTGCAATTACAACAGTAGTATAAAGTTCCTGTATATGTATTGACATATATCAAATATCTGAAGCAATTTCAGCCTGACAATTCTCTCAGGAAAGGAGGGAGTATTATGGGAAATTATGACTTGCATATGTTGATTACTCGGGCTGCGATTATCTGTGAGGGTGTTTGGCTCCACAACGGTAATGGAGAGGTGGAGCAGTGGGAGAAAGAGAATAAAATCTTTTCTATCTGCTTCGGCGGTATCACCTTCGTTCCAAAATACTGTGTGGACAAAAGAGGTGTGCCTGTTGCGGAGATTGCCACCATCATGGCAATGTTCGAAGGTAGAAAGGATGCTTGGGGACTGGCCTTGTGGTTTGCGTCACACAACGACTACCTAGGCGGGGATCGTCCCCAAGACTTGCTTCGTATTGACCCTGAATGGGTGCTCAGTGCCGTAAGGCATGAGCTTTCGGAGTAGATATTAGAGCTTCTTTACGAAGCTACCTTGCTTGTCGTATAGGGCGTCAGCAGATGCGATATGCCACTTGCCGTCCTCGTCATGCACAACACGCGGGACGGCTAAGCTGTGGAGCAGGGCGTAAGCCCTTGCTCCTGTTTCCGCGTACAGTTGGCGTGCTAGTTCTTGGTTGTCATCCATCAAGGCCGCATACAGGGCACTACCTTTCCCTGCAAAGGTTCCTTTGTATTGGATTCCTTTCATTCCTTCACCTCCCAGTTCCTACCTTGTGGCCCACAAAGGTAAACATTGTTACTCCGTTCTAAGCGTGCGTAAGCTTCTTTCAGTTTACCCGTGACTGGGTCAAAACCAACTGCCGGATTAGAGCACGATTTCATACTGGCAGGTAGTAAAAATTCAAATAAGCCGTTTGCAAAGTATTTGCAAGTGGCACAAGGTTTGTTCATTTCAGCCATCCTTTCAAGTGAGGTACTTTTGCGGGTAGGACATTTTGTTGAATCATGCTGCTATCCACCGGGAGGCTACCGCACCGATGATAATAGCCAGTGCGAACACAAGCCAATCCGGGTCCGGTAGGTAGTTGCTTGTTTTATCAGCTTCCACTGCTTGCACCTTTCATTGCTAAAACTACCCCTTCTGGTAGAGATTCCCAAGCAACCTTTCTGTCAGTGTCGCCTCTTGACCGTGGCGGGGCTACCTCCAGCACTTCCGGTACTACATCATGCACCGTTCCGTTATCCAGCCTAACTAAGTAGGTCTGCATGCGCTTCATAACGCCATCAACCGTAAACACTTTGTCTGCCAGCGGGCGTGTTACAACACCCTCCAGCCCCTCATTCAGCGAGGCCCTACCGTTGAGCCTAACCCGCTGGCCTAGCTCGTATTCAATCTTTTTCATGATGTCCCTCAAAATGGTAGTTTTGTGAATTCGTAGCGTTTGTTTGCGTATTGCGGGTTGTTTTTGTGGTTGGC
>Ga0247690_1000229_pt1 | contig 13406 bp, 18 predicted proteins | sample CNK31_metaG_FD_183035 | JGI IMG/M metagenome (GOLD analysis project Ga0247690, IMG submission 183035) | Soil microbial communities from Purdue University Martell Research Forest, Indiana, United States - CNK31 | ecosystem: Environmental > Terrestrial > Soil > Temperate forest > Bulk soil... | reverse complement strand
TTCGTCTCGTACGGCGTCTCGGTATCGTCCACCAGCTCTCTCAGCGTAGGCGTTGGCCCGCGTAGAAAGCTCTCCAAGAGCCGTTTCTGCATCGCGTTGGCCTCGTCGATACGTTTCCGCTGCTCGCGTCGTAAGGCCTCTTGCAAGTAGATCGTCCGTCTCCAGAGACAGAAGGTGAGCTTGATCCACCACAAGCCAACCGATAGCGCGACGAATAGCAGATCTCGGTTTGTTGGGTCGTTGGGGTTCATTGGTCATCTCGGTTTCTCCCTGCCATCACGCATACGAGGTGTATGCGCCCTGTCCTCGCGCCCCGTTGCCGCCAGCGCCGCCCCACGCGGTGCCGTCGGCGCCGCGCCCGTCGCCGCCTGCCCCGCCGCCGCCGCCAGGGGCAGCGCCATGGCCGCCGCGGCCGCCCGTCGTGCCCACGACCGCCGAGCTCGCGCCGCCGCCGCCACCGTTGCCCGAGCGCTCGTAGTTGATGTCGGTGAGTGTGAGATCGGTCCCATCGGTGCCCGGGTTGCCCGGGTTGCCCGTGGTGCCACCGGCAGGGCCGCTCCCAAAGAGCACCCCGTCCGAACGATGGCCACTCGCACCACCAGGGCCGCCCGCCTGGGAGCCCGCCACCGTGCCGCTGCTCGTCATGGGGCCGCCGCCGCCGCCGCCGCCCGCCCCCAAGTCCGCATTGCCGCCCGAGGCCCCCGCGGCGCCGCCACTGGTGGGGCGACCGCTGCCGCCGCCGCCGCCGCCGCCGCCGCATGCGGCGAACCCATTGTCGCCGACGGCGTTCCCCTCGTCTCCGCCGAAACCACCGCCGCCCGAGACGCCCGTTCCGGACTGCGCGGCGCCAGGCTGCCCGCCGTTGTTTGCACCCGTCGTGGCCGATTGCGCCCCGGTGCCCAGAAATCCGCCGCCGCCGCCGCCGCTGGCGAGGTTCAATGCCTGGCCAGCGCCGCCACCGTACGCGGAGACCAGCACGCCGCTCGCTCCGGTCCAGCCGCTGAACGTGCCTGGGGTGCTCGTTTGCGTGAGCGAGCCGGCTGCCGTGGTGGCTCGTGCCGGCGGCGAGACGCCAGCGCCCACGGTGAGAGAGATCGGCAGTTCGGCAATGATGAACGCGCGCGGAAACCGTTTGGCATGCCGGCACCCGCCGCCGCCGGCCGCCGAAGCCCCGAGGCTCGTACCCGCGGCTGTTTGCACGCGGCCGTTGCCGCCCGCGCCGCCACCGGACCACGCGACTAGCTCGATCGTGTTGCCCGGCGGCAGGTCCTCCTCGGTCGACCAGATCGTGGACGTTCCGGGCGTCGTGTACCAGCCGCGGCTGAGATAGCCGCTGGCCGGGTCGCCGACGATGATCGAGATTTGCCCCGGCGTGCTCCGGTCGACGACGGTGGTCTCGCTATCGCTCAGAACGCGCGCGCGCGCCAGCGCCGAACTCGCGCTGCCGAGCACGTACTCGGCGGCGCTGGCGGCCGTCGCCGCGGTCTCGCCTGGGCTCTCGGCTTGGGCTTTCCAATCGTTGGCGCCGTTACTGTGAAAGGTGACGACGCCCGGGAGCGTGAACGTGGCGCGCACCTGGCCGTTGATCGTCGGTTGAAACACCTTGCCGTCGGCGCCTACCCCGGGCGTCGCGGCCACGATCACGCGACCGGATGGGCTTTCAATGAACAGCCGCGAGATGGCGCCGGCGTTCACTGGAGACGGGCACGGCAGCACCACGACCGCCCCCGCGGGCGACGGCGAGACGCGGCGCGAGGCATCGGCGGGTAGATCGACCCGCTCTTGTTCGATCACACCGGGTGATCCGACGCTGAGCGCCACCGAGAGGTCCTCGGCAATCTCGACGAACGCAGTACGGATCCACGCCTTGAAGCGCGCTTGTTCGGCGGGGCTGGCGCCGATATCGGGAACGTCGCGGGGTGGGCGAAAGCGCGAGGTCATGCGGCTTTACCCGCGCGTCACCGGTTGTAGCTCGGGCTGCGCTGCACACTGATCGCCCCCGTGCCGGCGACGTGCGGCACGTGGTGACCAATGAGCGCTTCGATGCGGCCGCGCTCGATCACCGAGTCATCATGCTTGCCCAGCTTGTCTCGGTCCCGGATCGAGATCTTGGCGACGAAATCCCAGATGAGCCACTGACAGCAGAGCTCGTCGGGGAACAGCATCAAATACGTCGTGTTCGCCGCCGCAATGTCGGTCCACTCGGGTAGGTAACTGATCTTGTATTGGCCGTTCGAACTGAACGGCGCGAGCGCGATCTTGCCCGCCGTGAGCACGGTCGTAGCGACGCTGCCGTGGCTCTTGGGCGCGTACACGAGCGGGCGCCGGTGCCCGCTCGAATTGCCCGCGCGGTACTCGCTGCGCAGCGTGGTCCAATCGCGCTTGTCGAGCTCGCTCCACTCGCCGTCCGAATAGACGTCGATCCTCTTGAGACTCACCGCCCCGGTAGGCCAGTCGATGAGGCTGTATTGCTCGTTCGTGTCCGCGCGCGAGCTCGGCAGATTGGCGAGCGAGGTCTCGACCAGAAAATAGTCGAAGCCTCGCGTGACCAGAAACGTCTGCAGCGCCCGGTAGCTATCGTTCACGTACAGGATCGCGTCGGTCGTCTCGTGGCGGGCGGTACTGTCCGCCCCGAGCACGACGTCGGCCATCTTGACGCAACGGTTCAGAACCGCCGCCAGCGTCCGGGTAAGTGGCATGGATCAGACCTCGGCGTCGTCGGCCTCGGCCTCCTCTTCCTCGGGCACGTACGCGCTCTGCTCGCGCAACTCGACGCACCGCTCGACCGCTCGCTTGAAGGCCTCGACCTTGGCGGGCGTGTTCATGCCGGCGGCCTCGGCGGCCAGGCGAAAGTCCTCGTCGATCTCCTCGCCGCCCTCGTCCTCGGTGGGCTCGGCCTCGGCGGCGATGTCCTCGTCCTCGTCGAGGGCCATCTCGTCATACATCCTCGGGTCAGCTACCATGGTGGATCCTTTCGTAGAGTCGCAAGCGCGTGGGCTGGTCGCCGCTGCGGCCAAATCCAAGCGGGATGAGCCAAGCGTCGACGGCGAGCTTGTCCTGGCGCGAGTGACACTCGATCAGCACCGCGCGCACACCGGGCAACTCGGTCGGGGCGAGTTGGCTCTCGCCGCCCTCGATATCGATCATGAGCACGGTTGGGCGGTGCCACTCGACGAGCGTGGAGAGCTTGGTGCCGAAGACGCGCACCGCATTGCGCGGCAGCGCGCCCTCGGGCCAGCGATGGGCCTTGGTGCTCCACAAGTGCGGGGCGCGCTCGAGCCACCGGTCGCCGCCGTCGGCGCTCACGGCGCCGACGAGGACCACGGGCGAGACCCCGTTGGCCTCGCACGTGGCGAGGATGACCGGGAGCATTTCCGGGTCCGCCTCCACGGTCACCACGGCGGCCGAGCCGAGCCGCTGGGCGCACCGCACCGCCACCAGCCCGAGCCCGCTACCGAGCTCGAGCACCCGGTCGCCGTCGACCAGGAGGCGATCGAGCGCGTCGCACTCGGCCCGCTCATACTTGCCGCTCTCGAGGCTCGCCCGGATCACGTCCGAGAAGCGGTCGTGGATCGGCACCTCGACGCCGAGCGAGCGCACGCTGCAGCCGGTCATGGCGCCTCGACCAGTTGGGGCTCGCTCAGCCGTAGAGGCGCTTGGGTGGGGCGCATCACGATGCCCTCCGGGCGGGGCATGTCCTCGGGCTGGGCGCCGTGGAGCGCTTGCAAGAGCTGGCGGGCGCCCTGTTGGCACCGCTGGCCCCGGAACCCTACCCGGGTGCGATCGGGCGGCGCGCTCGTGACCAGCTGGGCCCAGCGCGAGGCGTTCTGTGGGTTCGCCTCTTGGTCGGTGTAGGCGAGGATCCAGCCGAACTCGGGGATGAAGCCGGCGTGGTCGGCCAGGCCCCGGGCGGCGAGCTCGCGCGCCTCGGTGGCCTTGCCTTCGAGCACGTACTGCTCACAGAGCAAGTAGCGCATCCAGGCCGTCTCGTGGCTATTCAATGCCAAGGGCAACGCCGCCTCGTAGTCGGCGCGGGCCTCCGCCTGGCGCCCGAGCCCCATGAGGCAAGTGCCGCGGTGCCGGCGCCAGCGGTAGCAATCGTCGCCCGCGTCGATCATGGCCGAGCACGCCACGACGCCCCGTTCCCAGCGCCGTCTCTCGCTGGCGTCGTCCTTGGCCAGCTCCCAGAAATACCCGGGCAAGCGCGCACCGGCGACCTCGCGGCCGTCGAGGAACTCGCACACCTGGCCGTGCCAAAAGGCGCGCGTGTTGGTGCGGATGATCCGCTCCTTGAAATAGCCGGTGGCGCGGTCGGCGAGGATCCACACGTCGGCCTCGGGGTGGCGCGCCACGACGGCGCGAAAGTCCGGACCGAGCGCGAGCCGCTCGTCGGGGTCGAGCGTGAGCGCGTAGTCGAAGCCGAGGCCGCGCGCTTGCTCGAGAGCGAATTGCCGGGCGGCGCCGTAGTCGCCGAGCCAGAGGTACGGGGCCGTGCAATGCGGGGCGTCGGTCGCCGCGCACGCTGCGTCGACGGCCACTTGCCCGCCGCCGCTTTCAATGAACAGGAACTCGTCGACCTGGTGCCGAACGGACGCGATGGCGTCACCGACGTGGGCCTCGGCACCGGGTCCGAGAAGCACCGTGCAACAAATCTGCATGTGGATCGCCTTTTGATCTCGCCTTGAGAATTCGCGCGGGCAGCCTGGAAAAGGCGAGTAAACCAAGCCGCCCGCGGAAAGCCTTAGACCGCCGAGTACCCTTGCTTCTCTGCGGGCCCGACGAACACCTCGACGTAGTGCTTGAGATTGTCGTCGTTGATGTTCGCGTTTACCGCGGTGCACTGCACCTCGACGTTGTTCGAGTTCATCACCAAGCGGTGATTGTGCGGGGGCCAGATCTCGAACGCGAGGTCGAGCCGCGTGCCGACCTTGGGATCGTCGGTGAGCGCGTCGGTGGTCGCCGCGTCCATGGCGATGAATTGCACGCCGTCCGTGCCCGCGCCCAAGCCGTCGAGATTGGTGTAGTCGATGAACACCAGGTTACCCGCCGCGGTCGCGCTGGCGACCAAGGCGTCGAGCGTGCACCCCTTGTTCAGGATCACGCGGTTCTGCGGCACCGTGAGCGCGGCTTTACCATTCGAGATGTCGCCGAGCGCCAGGCCCTTGCTCGCGAAGATCGTGGTGATCGTCGTGAGCGCGGTAATGGTCGCCGCGAAATGCACGCGCCCGAGGTCAAACGGCACGCCGTTCTGCTCGCTCCACCCGTTGACGATTTTCTGGCCGAGCAGCACCGGGGTGGTGCCACCGAGCACGCTTTCTACGGTCTCGTAGAAATACGTGTCGTTGTCCGTCATGCACCAGCTGCGGAGACGGATCTCGCGGATGGTGCGCGCGGGGAACGTGACGCCCTCGTCGGTCAAATCGATCGCTTGCACGTTCGAGGTGTCGGTCGTGGCCTGTACCTCGGCCTTGAAATCCGGCTTCTTGAGGATCTCAGCTTGCGCCGTGGCGCGCTGTTGCGGCGTGCCGGCGCCGAGGAAGGCATACGCGAGGCGTTGCCAGAGGGCCGCTTGGTCTCGGGTGTACGGGTCGAAATCGCCCGTCTTCCAACTCAGAGTTGCAGTCATGGGGAAAACTCCAGAGGGTCAATGAGGGGTGAGCAGCGCGCGGGCGACGCGCGCCGCTCGTTTAGGGGGCTTCGATTTCGAGCGTGAGACGCACGCGCGTGCCGGCCTCGGGCGGGTCGATGGGTGCCGTCCCCCCGTTTGCGGCGGCGAATTGCACCTCCATCGTGCCGGCGTCGGCGTCGACCGAGACGGGGATGGGGTGCACGTTGTTGGCGGCCGTGGCGATCGTCACGGCCTGCGCGGACAAGTGTTGGACCCAGGCGCGTAGGCCCTTGGGAAACCGAACACCCGTCCGCCCGGTGCCGGCGTCGGTGAGTGGGATTGGGATGTCCGGGTGCCGGTCACTCTGGGCGGTGTCGAGCACGGGCGTGCCGCCCGTGTCCGAGTACGTCCATTCGAGTGCCCAGGTCGTCCGGTTCTTGCCGCTGCCGGTTTTCGGCGTGCCGCATCCAGGAATGCTCATGATCTCAGGTCTCCTTTCGATTCAGGGGAGCCCCTGAGATCAGGCGGCCGTATTGAGGCGGCCGTGCGCGCCTGGGAACCCGATCGTGTTGGCCAGCGACGAGAAGGTTCGCACCTCGAAATCGTTGCTACCCTCCATCGATCGAGTGACCTGGCCGCCGGGGAACTTGACCAAGTCGAGCAGCTTGCCGCCGCCGAGCGCCGAGTACAGTTTGAGCGCGTCGGGGCTGAGCACGAACCCCGAGCCCTTGTTCTTGTAGGGCTCGCTGATCAACTCGGTCGCACCGTTGGCCGTGTTGATCGTGATGCTCATGAAGCCGTCCTCGGTTTTCGTCGCCGGGGACCGCTGCAGCTGAGCCGTCAACTCTTCGTCGGCCGTGCCAAAGTCCTCGGCGTTTAGAACGCACTTGGTGGCGCCCTTGGCGAGGTCCGTATACCGGCTGCGCATCTTGGCGATCAGGCGCTTTACCCGAGCCACAATGCTGCCCACCGATTCGGCCGAGGAGAGCCGCGCGCCCGAGAGCGTCGCGCTATCCGAACGAGCCACACCGAGGAAGGTGTCGCTCGCGCGCGAGCTCGGCAGGTACGCCTCGAGCGGCACGATGATGTCCTCTTGCTCGCCGTTGCCGGTAAGGCCGAGATTGAACACGTAATACACGGTCGCCGTGACCCAGCCGCCCGGGTTCGCAGCCGTGTCCGGATCGGCGAGCGCCGCTACGCGGATGAAGCCGTCCTCGACGTCGGCGTCGAGTACGTAGGCCACGTCGCCCACGAGAGATTGCGCCGTCTCACCGGTGCCCGCCGCAATCACGACGTTGTCACCGGGCTGGAAATTGCGCGCGTCGCTCGGGTCCGTGAAACGGATCGCAAACGTCGGGTAGGGGCTCGAAGCCGTCTCGACGTACGTGCCCACGCCGCCAGCGAGACCGCTACGACCAAAGAGCAGCTGCACGAGCTTGCTACCGCACTCGGCCAGGCCCTTCTCCATCTCGAGCTCGAGCGCCTGGGCCTCGGCGGCCTCGCTCAATTTGCTCTGGATGATGTCCTCGTACGGGACGCGGAAAGATCCGCGCGTCTTGCCGAAGGGGACGTTCCACTTGTAGTGGCGACCGTTCTTGTTTTGCGCGGCAATGGCCTGCGCGTCGGTGAGATTGCCGCTCATGCCGGCGGCGCCGCGCAGCATGAACCGAGACTCGACCGAGGCGCCGCCGGCCTCCTTGATCGAGAAGAGTTTGATGCTGGGGTTCGCTCGGACGCTGGCTTGGTGCGCGAGGTCGCCCTCGACGTACGAGATGTTCAGGAAATTGGTGGCAAAGGTAATGTCCGACATCGCGGACCTCCCGGGGAACTCTTGAGGGCTACAGCGAAAGGCCTCGCTGCTCAGCGCTCGGTTCGACCCGGGTGGGGTCTACGGTCTAGCTTACCTCGCGGCTTTAACGCCCCCGCGGGCGGCCGGGTTTAGCGCCCCCGGTGGGCGGGTGTTAGCGCCCCTTGGGGCGTTTGGCTGGAGTGTGCATTGCCCGGCCGGGCTGTGCAAGCGTTTGCGGCCGACGAGGGTTCAGCCGATCGATCTCGGCGACCTCCTCGGGCGTGAGGTCCCCGTCCCCATAGGTGACCGGGGCCAGCTCGAGCACGCTATCTGCGGGCGGGCAATCGCGGTCCGGCGCCGCTGGCGGGGGCGGGGTGGTGGCCGTCGGCAAGGCGTCGTCGCCGAGGATTTCCTCGGGGGTCGGTACGTATCCCACCCTTCCGGGGGCCTCGGGCGGGGACGGTAGCTTGCCCTCGGCGCGTAGTTTTTCGATGACGTCGGGCAAGTCTCGGCGCGTGGCGGCGGGCTGCCCCGCGCGTACCGCCGCGCCCTTGGCCTCGAGCTGGCGGGCAAACGCCGGGTCCATGACGCTGCCCCCGCGGCGCTGGTCCCGTAGCTTGTTCCTGAGCTTGGCCGCCTCGCGCTGGGCGTCGGCCTGGCCTCGGCGGATCTGCTGCTCGCTCTTGCGCATCTGGACGCGGCGTAGCTCTTGGGCGATCGTCATGGCGAGGGGTCTCCTGGGGCGAGGGTATCACGCGGGGCGAGAGGGCGGTACTCGACGGCTCGACGGGCTATCCCAGTAGCCGAGGACCCGATACTCGACGGGCTGGCCCAGGGCCTCGGCGTGCGCAATGCCGGCACGCATGCCGCTCGACATCCCACGATCGGTGTAGACCACCGTTTTATGCGCCGCCGGCCGCCAATGAAAGCCCGCGAGGATGCCCAGCTCGCGCTCATCCGGCACCTGGTCCTGCAGCACCCCGGGCTGGGTGTACAGGCCATGACTGGCGAACGGCGCCTCGCCGCGGGTGAGGCAATCGCGCAAGCAGGCCCGCAAGTAATCGAGGTTCGCCTCTACGTCCCCCGCGTACGGGCTCTCGAGGATGACCAGGATCACGGCCCCGCCTCCCACTCGCGCACGGTGACGAACCGCCCGAGCTGGGCGCACCAGATGCGACACTCGAGCGCCACCGGTACCGGCGCCGCCTCTAGTTTCCGGACCAGCCCCGGCTGCCCCGCGGCTTGCTCGGCCAAGGCCCAGAGATCAGGGCGCGCCAGGCGAAACACGGGGAGGTCGCCTCGGCGCAAGAACGATTGCACCGCCGCCTCGGATACGATGGCCTGCCAGTCAGAGTTCATCGTTCCGCTCCGGTAGCTCGTGCGGCGCGAGGTGCTCGGCGACCGTGCCCCAGAGGTCCAGTATGCTCGCGTCCTCGAGCTGGTCCTCGGTGATCTCGAAATCCGTCGCCGGCACGCCGCCCACCGTGACCGTGAACCGATACCGGTCGGGGAAATCGGTGCGGTTCCAACCGTAGATCCACTTGGGCGATCGGTACGTTTGGTTCTCGCACCAGTGGCCGAGGCTCTTGGCGAGCATGCCCAGGCGGGTCTCGGCCGTGAGCGTCACGGGGTCTCCTGGTCGTCCCCGCAGATGGCCGCGACCGCCTCGGGGTATTCACCCTCCCAAGCGCCGAGGCTCTTGGCGCCGAACAGGTCCGCGGCCTCGGCGGTCGTGAGCAGCCGCCCCGCGTGTGGCAAGTGGGGCGCGCGCTCTTGCTCGGGCACCTCGCACCCGAACACCTCCCACGGCCCGCCCGGAGGCGTGAGACCCTGATCGACCGCGGCCTGGGCGGCGCGCTCGAGGGTCTGCTCGCCGTCGAGCCACACGAGCGCGATGCCGGCGCAACACATGTCGTTGGCAAACGAGAGCCACCAGAGCTGGTGGGGGACCCCGAGCTCGCGGGCGAGGTCCACGGTCTCGGCAACCACCGTCGCCGGGGTGACGACCGCACGGGGCGCGGGCCAGCGCCGAGTCAACTCCTCGTACACCTCGGGGCGGTCCTGGCGGTCGCCCACCGACCCGTCGGGCAAGCGCCAGTAACAGTCCTCGCAACAGCCGTGCGGATCGTCGAGCTGGGCCTTCGACGCGGGGCCGCCGCACATGGGGCACGTCAATTCGAGCGCGTGCAGGTCCACCTTGGGGATCCGCTGGTGGACGGACTTGCCTTGCGCCTGGGCGGCGCGCCGCACCTCGTCTCGGAACGCGGTAGGCACGAGCACGCCCAGCCACTGCAGCATGAACCAGCCCACGTGCGAGTACGGGCGCAATGCGATCACGGCTCGCCGTCCTTGCGCCAGCGTGCGAACTCGGCCTTTATGCCCTCGCGTTCGTCGGCCGAATAGACCTTGCCGACCTTGCGCAAGAACGGGCTCTCGCGCGTCGCGATCTTGTGAATCGTATCGGCGTCGTATGACTCGAACAGATCGGAGATGAACTGCTCCTCGAACGTCTCGCCGAGCACCACACGCCGGCCCCAGCGATACACACGCCCCGGCCAGCCCCGCACGCGGCGCCACCAAGGCAGCGGCGGCGGTTCAGGCCAGGCGACGAGGTCGACGTCGAAGCCGTCGTTTTCGAGCGCCTTCCGCACGTCGTCGATCGGGAGGAACTGAACGCCGGTCGGGTCGATCTCGATCGACCGCATACACCCGGCCAGGCGCAGCCCGCGCACGACGTCCTCGATAGTCGTGCTACAGGCGCGCCCGACCTCGACGCGAAGAGTGGTCATGTGCGTTTGACTTTCTTTGGCTTGGGCTCCTGCCGGTGGCGTCATCGACGAACTTCACTCGACGCCCCCGAGCGTGCGGTATTGCTCGATCGGGATCCAGCGCTTGTCGACGAGGATCATGCAGCCCTGAACCGGGCCGTAGTCGCTCTTGAAGCCCATCTTCTCGGCCTTGCTCGAGCACGAGAGTTCCTCGATGCCGATCATGATTAACAGCATCGTGATGAGCGCGAGCAAGCTGGCCACGAAGGCCGCCATCAGTCGACCCTCCCGTCGCCGTGAAAGCTCGGCTCCGGATCGCACTCGGTGCCCACGCCGCCGCCCTGGGCGACGTTTCCCCCGCCGCCGCACGTGGCGCCATCACCGCACGTGGTGGTGAAGTCCTGGCCGCGGCTCGCGCCACCACCCACGCCGACGCCGACGACGCCGCGCGGGGGCCCATAGCTGTAGTTCGCTTGCCTCATGGCGCGCGCAACGGTCTCCTCGCAAACGGTCATGAAAGCGTCGAGCACGAGCGCGTGCGTCGCCGGGTCCGCGGGCAGCATCACCTCGCAATTGCGTTTCTCGGGCAGCGCCGGGCCGTCGAACGTGAACCAGACGGCGCCCTGATCGGTGACGCGGATCTGAGTGGCCATCGCGTTGAGCACGGGGTGCTTCGCCAAAGCAACCTTGCCTAGCTCTAGCAACGTTTGCCTAAAGGTGCCTAACGTGTCCGATTGCTGGACACGCCCGAGGTCGTCCATTGGTGTCGTCATGAACTCGCCTTTCGTGAGAGGGCGCTACCGTAACACCAGCCAGCACGAGGCGCCACGGTTCACGCCGCGCGGTTCTGCCGCCAGCGGGCGAACTCGATCGTGGCTTGTTCGTCTCGCGCCTCTTGGGCCCGGTACCACTCGGGCGTCCCGGGCTCGGGCGGTAGCTCGTGGTCGAGCTCGTGCTGCCGGCTGAGCGTGCTGGCGTACAGCAAGCCGTCGAGGCTGTGGTCGCCGAACGTGGCGTGGTGGTCGGTGCGCTTGGCGTTCCAAGGCACCGTTCGCAACTGGCGGATCAGAGACTCGCAGCCCTCGTGCACGTGCAAGGTGCCGGCGCCGAGCTGGCTGTCCACCATCCAAATCGCCCCGGCCTTGATCGGGTTCTTTTTCACCGCCACGATCGGCAGGTTGTAGATGACCCGCATATCGTCGACGATCCGCGAGCCGAGGCCCGCGCTATCGCCCGCAATGTGGCTCACGTGGTAGGCCTGTTGCAGCTTGCGGGTGATGCTGGCGAGCTCCTCGGTGCTACACCCCGTCTTCTCGAACGAGGCGATGACGTGCCCGTGATGGATCGTGCGGAACCGATCGCCGACCACGCTCTCGACCACCACGTACCGCACGATGACCCAGGCGCTCGGGGACGCGGTGCCGCCGAGGTCGAGGCCCATCACCGTGTACCCGCCGCTGGGGATCATATGCCGCGGCAACAGCGCCCCGGCCCAGCGCTGGTAACACAAGCCCTCGGTGTCGGCGCAGAACTCGCCCAACCATTCGCGGCGGTAGCCGGCGTCGTTGGCCGCGATGTTGTTGTCGCGGAGATGCGCCTCGAGGATCATGGCCTCGCGCCCCTTGAAAAAGGGGTTATCCCAGATCGTCATGAAGTGCACCGACGCGCCCAGCTTGCTCACGTGCGCGTTGCCGCCGACCAGTTGCTCCCAGTAGCAGTCCGGCTCGTACCCGGCGGTACCGGCGAGCACGATGCCGCGGCCGCCGAGACCCCTAAAGTCCGCCGTCGCCGGGCCAAACGTCTCGCGCACCGCGCGCTTTAAGAGGTCCTGCCGCTGGGCCCCGCACTCGTCGATGATGACCATGGGGAACCGAGGCCCGCGGCCCTTCTCGACCTCGGGCTCGGTGGCAAGGCCGAACATCTGGATGATACCGCCCGAGGGCGTGCGGACCTTGTATTCACCGCGATTGATCTTGAGCCCGAGCCCGAAGCGGTTACTGAGTTCCTCGAACTTGGGGAACACCACGTCCGCACCCTTGGCGATCGTGGGCATGATGTATGGCACGGTCTCGCCGGGGAATTGATCGGCCAGCTCGATCGCTTCAATGCATAGCCCCTCGCTCTTGCCCGAGCGGCGGGTGCCGTGCACCACGCGGATCGGCGACGGGTCGAGGTGAAACGCGAGCTGCTTGCGGTGCAGGTGCGCGGTGAGATCGATCCGCGGCTCGTACTCGGCGAAAGCGTCGGCCCAGTCCTCGTGCCACGAGCCCCAGTCGATCTCGCTCGGTCCGCTAGGTGGGGCCGGCGGTGTCCTCCGTGGCCTCGGCATCGTCCCCCCCTTCGTGCCCCTCGGTGAGCGCGGCCGCGGCGCGCTGCTCGTACCGCGCCAGGACCGCCATCACCGCGGCGCGGTCCTCGGCGGTGATACCGGGCGGCATCTTGAACCAGTCATGCGCGCGGAACTTGGCCAGCATGCGCGGCGGCGGGTGATCGAGCAGCCGGTCCTGGGTGCGCTGCTGGCGCTGGGGTGCCTCGAACTCGTCGGGCGTCTTGCGCACGAACCCGCCAAAGTCCGCGGGGTGCATGACGCGCAGATAGGCCTCGGTGGCCTGGGGGTTGAACTTGGCCAGCTGTTTGAGGTGCTGCATTTCCTCGCCCACGTCGCTCGCCTCGAACTGGTAGACGCGCCGCGCGAGCTCGACGGCGAGCTTGCTACCGACGCCGCTGGCGCCGTCCTGTAGCAGCCGCTCGAACGTCTTGGGGGACACGCCGCACTTGAGCGCGGCGAACCGCCGCGGCAATGGCGAGGCCACGGCCGCGGACAGTGCGTCGACGAGTTCCTGGGTGAGGCCGTCGTCGGCCTCGGCCTGGGCGAGCGCACCCTTCACGCCGCCGCCTCGCTGGCCTCCTCGTGCGCGTCGGCGCCCTGGCGCGCGTCCTCGGCGGTGTCGTAGATGCCGCGCACCCGGTCCCAGCTCGTGAAGCGGTGACGCTTGCCGTACGCCCAGAGGTCGGTGGACATCTGGGTCATGAACAGCGCCAGCTGCCCCACGGCGGCGGGGTCCGGCGTAATCACGACCGCGGACCGGTCCTTGATCTCGACCGCCACGCCGCCCACGCTCTCGCGCGTGTAGCACTTGCTTTCCCCGAGCCCGATGCCGCCCTTGCCCACGGCGATCACGCGCTCGACGCTCATCTTGACGCGGCTGGTAGGGACGTTGCTCACCTTGAGTTCCCCGCG
>Ga0247690_1000214_pt1 | contig 13825 bp, 16 predicted proteins | sample CNK31_metaG_FD_183035 | JGI IMG/M metagenome (GOLD analysis project Ga0247690, IMG submission 183035) | Soil microbial communities from Purdue University Martell Research Forest, Indiana, United States - CNK31 | ecosystem: Environmental > Terrestrial > Soil > Temperate forest > Bulk soil... | reverse complement strand
TTACCCATCCATTCAAGATCAATTTCTGATGCTCTGGTCCAGTATGGATTCCGGAGAAATACCCAAATCCAAAGCATTCTACGAAGCCATTAAGGCTGTGAATGACAAATATCCTCAACCTTCCGTATCACCTGTAAGCCCTTAAGGAGAAATCAAATGGCTTTTTTAATCGCAAACTGGGGCAGAGCAAGTGTATCTGCTAACGAACCTATCTTAAGTCTGACCTCGGGTACCGTCGTTGGTGCACCAAGAATCTATACCTATTATTCGGCAGATTCTCAAGTGACCATTGCGGCCGCTAATTATTTCGCTGCTGTGGTCAATGATTTGGCCGTGGGTGATATTATTATTGCTTACAGTTCTTCAGGTTTGAGCACAGTTCAATATCAAGTTTCCTCGTTAACCCCCGCCAGTGCTCTGATTTCAGTGGTCATTTCCGGCTTTGGCAGCATGATAAAAGCCCAAGGGAGTTTCTTAAGTGCGGCTTTCATAAACAGTGGTGCCGTTCCCATTCAACTTCTACCTGCACCAGGGGCTAATAGACTCATCGTTGTTTCTGATTTTACTCTTGAAATTATCTTTGGCGCAGCACAATACGCTAACGGTAACCCTGTAGGTCTTGAATACGGCAATACAGCTAACTTGGGTGGAACGGCCGCTTCACCTACCATAGCTGCTGCTTCTATTAATGGCGTTGCCGCTAACAGCAGTTATGTCAGAGTACCCGGTGCTTTGGCTATCTCTGTTGTTGCTGCGGTTGTAAACCAAGGAATTTTCTTATCCTATAACCAAGGTGGCGCTGCTTTCATCACAGGTGATGGTGACTTTGCTTGGTCGATGAACTACAGCATCATGGTTACAACTTAATATGACTACCCTAATTTGCCGGGGATTGTTACAAGGGAAGACTCCACCTTACTTTGATAATCCCTGGCTGTTTTAAGGAGCATGAGAAGAAAGGTTACAAGGAAAGGGAATGGCCTTAACAAGAGTACAAATTATCTCCCAAGCCCTCACCTTAATGGGCAAGAAACCAATCATGAATCTGATCAATCAATCGGATATCGTGACCGCGGCGGATAATGCCTTTGATTATTTATTGCAGGCCACCATCAGTGAAGGGTTCTGGCGCTTCGCTTCTACCATCACCATCCTATCCCAGAACGTCGTCCCACCCATCGGAGGTTATTGGTTCCATTCCTACACACTCCCCGGGGATTATCTGAAGTTGATCCATCTCTGGCCTCAGCAATGGGACTTCGAGATATACCAGCAGAATTTGTTGTATACGAACTTTAATAACGCCAATCAAACCCTATTCCTTGAATATCAGTTTCTTCCCTTAGTAGCCAATCTACCGGCCTACTTTGTGAAGTACTTTGTCTATGAGATAGCCGCCTATCTTGCCCTAGCCAATGCTCAGATGCCTGATTATTATTCAGAATTGGAAAGAAAGAAGGGTGTTGAATTAGCCATAGCACAATGTGCCGATGCTCAGAACAGACCTCAAACCCCATTGCAATCCCAGCCTGTCCTATCTCGTCGCTTTGTTACTACTTTTGCGAGTGGTTAGGGTGAGGTAAGGTATGGCGCTCCAACGCTATGATCAAAATTCTTTCACTCAGGGAGAATTAGACGCCCGGGTTTACGCTCGGACCGATTGGGAAAATTATTATAAAGGCTGCAAGCAATTAAGAAACATGATTGCCATTCCTCAAGGAGGTGTCCAACATCGCTGGGGAACTGAATACGTGGATACTCCGGTCCTGGTCCCCGATGACAATACCGAGATTCAAGATTTTATCTACAACAACGTAACGACTTATCTGACCTTCTGGGCTGAAAATACCCTGGATATCTATCTAGAAAACATTAAGGTGGCTACCGTATCGCCCATTTACCTTAAAGAGGACATCCTTAATTTAAGATTTACCCAGATTGAGTCCAGACTAATCGTCAACGATGGCAATAATCCGCCAGAAGAATTGATCCGAAGTGCCGATGCCCCTCACAACATCTTAGGTTTTAGCGGAGCTAACAATACCCTAAATGCGATCGTGGGTTATCCCGTTGGATTCATCTTGCCTGCCTTCTTTGCCACAGGGGGTGTGCTCCCAGCAACTACTCCCCAAATATTTGCAGGCCGAGAATACTTCATTAAGATAATCACGACAAGTAATTTCCAGATTTATTCCAATCCGACGGACGCTAAGAATGGAGTGAATTTTTATGTCATTACGAATGCTGGCGCAGGGAGTACGGTCATTGTTCAGAATACGTGGAACCTTACCAACGTCCCGTTCAAATTTTATCCTGCTTACGATTTTAACGGTGGCTATTTCGGTGCAGGTTTTACTTTTACACCCTCTGCCACGAGTGGAAATATCACAATTACCGCCAGTGGAGCTATTTTTACCGCTGCGATGGCTGGTGGCCTTTACATTGGAAATGGAGGCGTGGTTAGGATAACCGTAGTCAATAGTAATGTGAACGTATCAGGATTTACGATCGAATCCTTCCCCAACACCAATCCCATTAATGGAAGTGTCTCTTTCCTTGGAGAACCGGCTTGGTCTAATGCCCGGGGATGGCCACGAGTGGGTACCTTCATTAATAATCGATTCGGTCAGGGTGGGACGGCCTCAATTCAGAACGGCCAATGGTTAAGCGTGGTCAACGATGTCTATAACTTTGATGACAGTCAGACCTTAGCCGATGATGCCATTGCCTCTTATCCGGCTTCGGGGACCATGAGTGTCCTTCAGTCCATGACAGCCGCCAGGTCCTTGTTAGTCCATACGAGTGATGGGAATTACAGTTCTCCCGTGCAGACTGAGCAGCCCATGACTCCCACGAATTACACACTGACCATTCAAAATAAATTTGGCGTAGGGACGCTACAGCCTGTATTCATTGATAACCAAGTCTTCTTCGTCGATAAGTCCGGCAATAACGTCATCAACATGATTTGGGAATTCAGTCAGTCCAGTTATGTAACCAATTCGGTTTCCATTAAAGCCAGTTCGTTGATTCGTAATCCCGTGGACATGTCGGCTTTTGCTGAGCCTAATTTCGTGGATGGGTTTTACGTTCTGTTCGTGAATGTGGATGGAACCCTAGCCGTATTGCAAACCCTAACCGAAGAGAACATCCTAGCCTATTCCTTATCCAATACCCGGAATTACATCGTTAATGATCAATTTAATGCGGCTACAGCTTCAGATGCCAGCTATAAGAAGGTAGTCAGTGCCAATAACAGAACTTGGTTTTTGGTCGATCGGACATTACCCGTTGCCCAAGCCCCAGTAGCTATCGTTGGATTCAATACCGGGGCAAGTACACTGCAAGCCAATGGGCATGGCATGACGGTAGGCGCTTCCAACCTGGTTACTTTTACCGCCGCAGGAGCATTACCCACCACCATTCCCGCACTCTCAACCTCTAAATATTATTGGGCCAATGCGACAGATGCGAACAATTTTAAGGTCTATGCCAGCGAAGCGGATGCTACCGCCGATACGAATGCCTTCACTATCCTAAATAGCGGGGTAGCGGCTAATGTGGTCCTTTGGGTTCCGACAGTTAAAACGGTCATCGAGGAAGTTAACTTTAATTTCTTTACTGACTTTAGTAAGAAGATTACTTTAGGAGTCCCAGCTACGGTCATTACTGGATTAGACTATCTGGATGGTCAGGTGGTTCAGATTGTAGCGGATGGCTTCGTTATCCCTGAACAAACTGTCATAGGTGGGCAGATTACCCTAACCAAAGCGGCTAGTGTGATCCAAGTAGGGCTAAAATATGAAGCTAAGTTAGTCCCATTGCCTCCTACTATTCCTTTGAACCCGGGGCTACGTTGGAAACCGCGCCACATTAGAGAACTATACGTGTCCTACTACAATACTATTGGTTCTACTCTTCAAGGCTTTGGCGTTCCTGTGCTTCAGATGCAACAAATCATATTAAATGGCCCTGCTACACCTCAAACAGGTTCTTTCCAATACACCTTAATGGAAGGCTGGGAAGGTCCTGACCCTTCAGACATAGAAATCGTTCAAGACCAACCGCTTCCAATGACAATTCTTGGGCTTTCGTATATATTAGATGTATAACTGACTTATGAGGATACTATAAATGAGTTATAATTTTATGCTCTTAGGTGCAATGGCCGCAGGTCACGGACTTGATGTCTATCAAAGCAAACGCAAAGAACGCTACACCCGCATGGGAGAAGACCTTGAGCGACGAGAAATGCAATTGCAGATGCAGCAGGAACAACTCGCCAGTTCAGAACAATCGCTCTTTCAAAGCGAGCAACTTAGAGAAGTCCTTGCAACTCAACGAGTTCTTGCAGCAAGTCGAGGACAAATGTCAGGCGCCGGATCGAATCTTGCAGTCAGCCAAAGCAGTATTAGAGCTTTCAATGCAGACGAACATGCTAGAGAATTATCGCAAAGCTTCCGTAAGCATCAGTTCGAATCATCTCAAAGATTACAGGGGTTGAATAGAACAGCCCGAAATCAGGAAAGACGATTCAGCAACATAGCCAAAGGGGTCAATCTATTGAGTGTTAATGAATTGTATTCCAATAAAAGCTCAATGAAGAACGCTAAGCGTAAATCTAAATGGGATGCTCGGAATCGCTGGAAACAAGACACGATGAACTCAATCGAAAACGGGACTTTCGGAAATACGCTCTGATTCTCTTATCAAAGTCTGGCAATACTCATTAAGACTTCTAGTGTGCGGTCTCATTCCTTCTAAAGGTAGCCATCCTTCTTTCAGCGCTTTATTCACATCTAGATTTAATCCAGTGAGGGTCATTGTGCAGATGACCATATATTCAATCATTGTACGAACCCACTCACAAATTTCTTAGGCATATTCATATCTGGATGGGCGAACTCATTCCTCCAAGTCACACCCATATAATTAAACGCATCGAATCCATGGAGAGCAAAATTATCAAAAGGATTATCCTTAAAAATCCTTCGCTCCTCATCATATTCCCTCCTCGCTTCTCTCAAACATAATAACAGGCGACGACAGTTACTGGCATGGAATTTGCAAAAAGGGAAGATAGACCTTCCAGCCGCTATATTGTCCTGTTCGGATAAGCGTGGTACTTTTTGGAAATGAAGGCCGAGCTGAGCAGCTGAAGAAAGGCGACTACGAGCGGAGTTTCCCCATTCCCTGTTCATAATGTCATGAGGGGCGAAGTGATGGCCATATCTCCGGAAGCCCAATTTCTGCTGTCTTACAAAGAGCTCATCGAAGAAGTAGTCGACGCCTTTGTTATTGGCTTCGATATAGTCAATTATTTCGATGTTATAGCCGTCGGACTGAAAGAGAATAATCGAAGTAGCATCTCTAACTCCTATATCCCAAGCTGTCATGACTGGTCGAGACTTGTTAATATCAAAATCCCCTATCCGACCTTCATATTCAGCCTGAGCCAGTTGCTCTGTGTAGTAAGCACCCTGATTACCGATTTCAAAGGAACAATAGTACTCCTGTTGGATGATTTCCTCAGAGACGCCATTATGTCTTTCGTCTGCGATCATCTCTGGAGTGATGACCGGGCTACCATCTTCGCGTTGAGTATCCTCTACGGTCAGCTTAACTACATACCATTTAGGATTGTGAATGGCCATTTGATAGAGGTCGTAGGCATGATTGTGGCCCCGTGGCGTCGTAAAGATAAGTTCCACCCCTCCAGATTCCGTAAGAATACGTGAGAGATAGTCTCGAGCGGCAGGGTCTTGAAGGGCATATTCGTCATACACGATGGATAAAGCATTCGTGCCGACGAGGGCATCGTAGTTGTTTGAACCAGAGAGCTGGATTATGGACCCATTCAATAGCTCTATGGACATGTCTACATTGTTAACTCGGCTTCTTAAAGGGATTGGGATTCTATCGATGAATCGGATGCCATCAGAACCTCTGCCTTTCCAGACGACCTTACGGCATTGATTGGTTTGGGGAAGAAGGCTGAAATGCAGGCCCGGTCTCTCTAGAGCCAACATTGTAGTCAGGGATAAAGCGGTTAGTGTCTTTCCGGCGCGACGATGAATAATAACTAAGATATGCCTGTATCCCTCGTTCATAACAGCCCGGATTATTTTTCTCTGATAATCTCGGGGAGTGAATAGGTAGGGAATTTCGATCAGCATTATTCATCTGGTTCATCTGGTTCGTCTGAATACTTAACCATGGCCTGAGCATAGATTGCAAAAACAGATGGAGGTACTGAGCTAACAGCTATTCCATTCAATGCATGAAAACCTTGCTTCAAAAGAGAATTAACCTCAGAGGTTAGTGCATTAGGACTAGTTCCCATTGCGAGCTGATATTCTACTACTTTCATCTTCATCTTTTTTTATCCTTGATGAGTGGCGCCTTGAAGACGATAAGGGGGAGAGCATACCCCTACGAATCTCAACCTGTTGTACACAATGACCGCCAATAGGAAAGCAATCCTTTGCAGAGGCAAGACGCCAATATCAGTATATCAAGTTAGTGGCATTCTGGGAGACAGGAGACTTGGACGCTATCCTAGTTGCTCGCTCCGGGAATCACCTTGGGGTGCGCCATCTATCCCAAGCTAGAAACCCTGCAAAATGCCATATCTATTATACGGGCAGAGAGATTGGATTTGAACCAATGACATAGGCCTACGATCCTTTGCTCTACCAAACTGAGCTACACTCTGCGATCTTCATTATTTATCAGGCGGAAGCAACTTGTCTACGTCGATGCCGGTCTCTTTATCGATGATGGCAGCGGCTTCTTGCTCAACAGGGTTATGCCATTTCTTGGTCATATAGACTGAACCACCAAGAGCAAGAACGCAAACTACGACGATAGCGATAATCATGAGTTTATTTCCCTTTAGCTGGCTTAACGTTCCAAATTCCATAAGCGGCTATGTATTCCTCCGCAGTAGATTTCCCTAAATTTGAGTTGTAAAACTTACAATAATATTCAGCTTGGTCTTCTAATCGTTTTGGCACAGGCTCTTTGTGTCTGGCATAAAGTATCCTTGCCATGGCACACGCATACGTTAAATGATAGACCATCACCTCAGCTTTGGGCTTGTTGAATAATAAGCAGAATCTCATCATCTTGTTACAGACCGCAGGATTGTTGGGAAGATAGGAAGTCCATAAGTCATCATGAGTCCTAGGTTCCATTTGGAATATCCCCAGCGCCGGACCATTCAATTGCTTCAAATAGGTTCCCCCACGAGATTCAATCGCACAGGTTCCTAGCATAAGGTCTTCAGCTTCCTGGCTGTATAGACTAAGCGCCTCAAGGGTTGGCTTGATTACTATCTGCCTTAGTTGTTGCTGGTCTATCATCTTTCTAGTTTGTCTCCCAAATAGTCTTTAACGGCATTCATGGCCGAATCCAATCCGTAAGTTACCCTGCAAGCATATCCTTGTTGACTGGCGGCGTACAGGAAGTTCTTCTGAGGTTCGGATAAAGTTCCGTTATCTGACTTCAATTCCAAGAAAAGACCATGGAAATCATGAGAAGGAATAGCGATAAATACGTCAGGTACTCCAGCAGTAACTCCCATTGCTTTAAGATAGACTGCCTCCTGAATGTCTCGATTGCCTCCGTTAGGTATGTGAAAACAAAGGCGACGAACATTGGGATACAGACTCAACCACTTGAATAACATGACCTGAATTTCAGATTCTCGGGTGCTATTACGCTTGGGACGCCACTTTTTAACCGCAGCCATTCGCTAGATAAGATTGGTCGTGGTTACGTTACCACCTGCGTTTGTCGTGACTGAAACCCAATGCACCCCGGGGTCGTTGCTCAGAATCCAGATAATGTCGCCTACGGAGAAATAGCCTGAAGCTCCATTGAAATAATTAGCCGCTACGGTTTGAGCTGTGGAGTTATTGGCACCATTAGCCGAGGCATTGAAGACCCATATCTGAGGAATAGGAGCCCCACAATCCCCACAAGAAGCATTAAAGGTCTTGTCGAACTGTTGAGATTGACTGACTTTAGCGAGATAGAGTAAATCGAATGCCATGTCCTTGGCTCCTTATGAATTTCCTAATACTTTGCCTTTTTGGGCTTTTCCTTTTTCACGTTAGCAGGCATTTTCTTTTCTTTTGCCTCTTGCATCTCGCGTTCCTTCATTTCTTTCTTGCCGTTACCTTTAGCGCTCATTTTGCTTTTCATCTCTTTACGCACGTTTCATGCCTCCCTTGGCCATACCTGCTTTAGAACTTTTAGTATATAGCGTTTCACGTGCTGGTTCACCAAAGTCATTAGGCTGAGGGTCATTATAGGTTTTAGGCATGCGTGAAAAGTTTTTAGTCACATCCATTTTAGGACCGATGTCATCTCGAATTTCAGTCCGAGCTACCGAACTGATCGCCTTATTGCCTACCATTGTGTGGTGATTGGCACGAGCTGCATTAGCCAGGAAGACTTTAGGTCCTCGGTTCATGGAATAGGCATGTTCTCCGCCATGATAGGTGGAGTACTGGTCCTGCCTAGGGTCTTTGGATTCAATATGAGGATGACTTGGTCTTATTAGATAGCTTTTCATTACGCAGCTCCTTTGGGCGATCCTGTCCAGTGTGTCAGCGGGTCATTCACCCCACGACAAGCATAAGCATAGGCTCCGGGATTCTTATCGGCCATCGATTCCGCATGGTTATAGCCATTATTACCTACAGGAGATAAGGACCCCAGAGGTCTATTAAAATGTTCAGCAGGACGACCTTGGCCATCCATTGAATCAATATCTCTAACATTCCCGAAAGGTTGTCTTTCATTTAGTAAGAGTGGTCCGTGTCTTTTGATCGATTCGTTCATTTTTTCTTCCCCTTCTTGTCTTTACGCGATTTTCCAGCCTTACTCATGGCGATCGCAATACTTTGCTTTTCTGGATAACCTGAATGACGCAATTCAGAAATATTTTCGCTCACAACTTTTTTTGATTTACCCGACTTTAAAGGCATTAGACAATCTCCGTAACCGTTAAGCTAAGTTGAGGAACCCCACCGAAGGTGATAGTACCATCTTGAGACTCTAGGACATGAATAGTACCAGCCGTGGTTCCGTATCGAATTCTAAAGGTAGTCGCTACAGCAGCACCTGAGGCCACATAAAATTTCAATGAAAAATCGGTAGAATAAGAAACACCTATAACAGTGGTCATGCCTGCTGTTAATGCATTAGCACCTGCATCTCTAAAAAGAGCAAAAGTATTGTATTGATTAACCGCATTACCCACCAAAGGACAATAGAATTCCACCATCAAAGTACTGGCTGCACTTTTAGGTGTTATCGTCACGGTAATAAGCTCTGTGCCTTCTCCAATCTGAGGAATAGTATTGTCAGCAGGGATAATAGCTGCCGTATTAGCAGGAGCCACACTGACCGTTCTAACTTGTTGAAGCCAAGGCCCATCTCCAAAGCTAAGATTTCCAGCACCATCCGTTTGCAGAGATTGACCTGCCGTACCATCCGCTATCGGGAGAGCAAAATCTAAACTGGCAACATTGGCACCCGCTTTAAGACCCGTGTAATTAGTATTGGTTGGCTCGAAGAAGCGCAGGGACTTACCCGATAAAATCTGTATGCTTCCAGCTCCGGTTACAGCAAGCTGGATACTGCCATTGGCTAAAACTGAGGCGATTTGATTCAAGTTTAAGGATAAATTTCCAACACGAAGACTCACTATTCCCGTGACATCATTCGTATCACTGATAATCACGCCAGAGTTTTGGAGACTACCAGCAACACCATCAAATCGCGCAATCGCATTGTCTGTAGTGGGTAACGCTACACTGTATGGATTAACAGTTCCCGTGGTTGTGACAGCAATGATTTTTGAGTTATCAGCCGCTTTAATCCAGATGGCATTAGCCGGAAGTACGGGTAAGACAGTATCCACGACAGGAACAGGACTGGCTGAGAGATTGTAGTGAACCCCAACCTCGGTATCGTACATCTTGTTCTGTTGAGCCATGAAAACGGTGCGATCGAAATCTGTGTTCACGTCTGTGGCCTGGAATAGACCCCCGGCAATGTAGTTGTTCAGACGATCATCAGGCATATTACGAACAATGGTGATGATATCCCCGGCTGTAGAAGCTGTCACTAGGGTTATGGAACCACCGACGGCAGGAGCAGGGTTGATGATAACCGTATATTGAACGTTGTAGGTTAGGATATTGGTTAAATCGCTAGGAACCGTACCTGCTGGGGTTAGATAAACATTGAGGTCTGTTTGGGCGAAGACAGCAAAAGGATAGTTAAAAGGACCAGTACCTCCACCAGAGGTAATCTGTTCTCGGGGTGGTATGTCAGTAACTACGATATCGGTCATTGCTTAACGCCATTCCTTGAGCTTCTCAGCCTTTTCCCGAGTATCAGGGATATCCCAGCTGTCGATCCAATCGTTCATCAATTTTCTCATATAGATCATGTTGAGTATAGGCAAAACATTCTTTATAAGACGTTTCATGTCTTTTTTATTAGCCTGTCCTCCTGTAACGACATCACCAGCCATACCTATGATGTTAAGACCATCGATCAGTAATCTTTCAGGACCAAATTGAATAAGGCTCCTAACATCACGAAATCTGTCCAATTGCTTACCTGGGACTAAGTTCCCTATAGTATTGGCACGACTTGCCATATCAGCAAAGACGCCTCCTACTCCAGAATTCAGTAACCCCTTCTGGAACATGAGCCAAGGGTCTAGATCATCCTCAGTTAAATCCTTCCCTGCCGCGAACTTTCTTATGGGGTCCACTAAGGAAGCAACCGCTATCATCGACAAGGCTCCCCCAATACGCGATGAATTGAATTTCTGGAAGAGCGGCACTGTAAAGTTAGTGGTGGCATTGAATCCCCAACCCATGTACATCAAGGCAGCTCCTAGGAAGCCATTAGGTTCACCCCAAACAGGATAGGAAGCAATGTTAGACCCGGAGAATTGGACTGACTTGACGTCCTTTCTGACTGCCCCTTCCATGAGAGCCTTGGCCTGTCTTTGTTCTTTGGTTTGAATGTCCCATTGTTCGATGTTGCCTATCCATCCCCCATGCGCTTTTCGACCGTATTTGTTACGCTGCTCAATGATGGTCTTGGCTACGGGATGATTGGGGTCAATTCTAAGATTCAGTAATCTTTTATGATATTTGCTAGATAACTTACCTTCTAATGCATGTCCTAAATCCGTCAAGATGGATGAAGTACTGGAACTGGCGGCTATGAATTGGGAGATATCGCCCATGGGAGTGGACAGATTCAGTATTCCTGAGACATTGGCTACCTTATCGCTCATCCTCTCAACGAAGTTCAAAGGCACATAACTGGGCCGATCGAAGGCAAAGTTCATTTGGTAGTGAGCTGTAGCCATTTCAATGCCCAAGCCCAGATGAACCGATTCCCGTCGCATGTCTTTTAGGTACTTCTTATCGGCTGAGGCGGCTGCTCTTAACAATCTGATAGGGCCTTGTCCTAGATATCTTCTGAAGCCCTGACGAAATATAGGAGCTGCAAATTCCTGCATCATGAGTAAGGAGAGACCGCCTAATTCCGTCGCATAGAGCCATTTCTTCGCGGTGTTAAGGCCTTTAAGCCAGGGGCCATATTCAGTTCCCATCTCACCCATGAGTCGTTTATAGACAACGGAAGCCGTATGGATATCACGGGCCAGGTCTTTGTCGAGATTTATTCTTTTCTTACCAAACTTATCTTCTATCTTTTTGACATTAGCCCCAGGAGCTTTCAGAGCTGCCTCTTCCTTGAAGTTCAGGTCATTCATTAATATGTCGTAATCGTTTCGGATACCCTGACTTAGGAATTCTAGTTTCGAGCCACCTTTCTTTGGGTCATAGCCCATACGTTTTGCGTATTTTTCCATCTCCAGGATTCGTGACATACGAAGATTGTAGGCATTGAAGCTCACACGAATATCAGGGACCAGGAAGCCAGCATCCAGTAATTTCTCATCCGGTATCATCAAAGTTCGGCGTTTGAAGGAGTTAGCGCCTCCGGTTCCGCTTCTGAGGTATTGAGTTAGGGACTTATTGAGCTGCTCTTCTCCTAATCCAGTCAGGGTTTGCAGGGTTTGCTTGGCTGAAGCTTCGACTTGTTCTGGGTCTAGATATTTCCTAAGTTTCTTTTTCTTCCCCGTCCCAACAATCATATCCGGACTGTAAACACCATTCTTAATCTTTTCCTGTTGTTCCGCTTTGAGCAGCTTAGTGTCTTCTTTGAGCTGTTCGAGCTTTTTCTTGATTTCGGCCTTAGCGATCTTATCTTTTTCAGCCTTCATCTTCTCGCGTAAGTCTCTGATTTCTTCCCTATTTTTGGTTAGGGGCATTCGTTCTTGTTTGATTTTCTCATTGGTGTCGTTGAATTCACTCATGAGGAATTTGAGGGCTTTAGGCTGATTGGCTTTGAGGAAATCGCGATCGTAGACCCTCATGACGTGCTGAGCGGCTCCAAAAGGCGTAATCCCTTCAGGTAGTAGACCTAATTCTATTAATTCCTCGCCAATGGGTTCTAGACGATTCTTAATGAATTTCTTGGCATGGGAAGATATGGTGCCATTTTCATGTTCACCCGCATTAATGACACCTCGGTAGAACTCTTTGGAGAAGTTTGGGAAGGACAACTGACCGTCCTTGGCTTTATAGCGTTTAGCCACTTTAGAAATACGATTGGCATTAGGGTCAATCCCCGCATAAGCATCATAAGCATCTGCTAAGTCCATTTGGAAATGTAATGTAGCTGTCCGGCGATTATCAATTAAAGTTTGAAGGGCTTCGGGAGGAGCTTCGAAGTTCTTTTCGATCATATTTAAATCAAGATTATGTTCTAACGCCTCGTTGACCCACCGTTTCATAGTAGGTGATTTGCTCAATAGACCTCGAGCTAAAGGATTCCCAGCAAATTTCCCAGCCATGAAAAGTAAGGGTTTTCCTACCGAGAATTGTCCATTCTTACCCCAGCCATAAACAGATTGCCCAACCAAATCAAGATGGTATTTATCCATGGCACCCGCAGAGCCACCCGTGGCCGTAAAACCTATGGGTTCGCCTTTCTCTCCAACCCTGAATTTAATGTCATAGCCTTCAAGTTGTTTACCTAAAGCGGCCTTCATGCTGTGAAGATAACCCGATCGAACTCCCTGGAAGGCACCTCCAACAATCCCAGCAAACAGACCACCTTTAATCGAATTTAGGAGAGCTTCTTGCGCAGTTCGGGCATTGTGATTGTAGGCGAGGTCCAGTTCATCAATCCCCGCGCCCATGGTTGCTATGCCGATGTTTTGGATAATTGGTTTTAGGGAAGGAAGCATTTTAGCGCCAAATAATCCACTGGCGAAAGGCAACATGTAGAGTGGGTTCCCAATATCAGCAAGAAGTCCAGCTCCCATATCGGTATACCAAGAAGCTTCATGACTGGCTTGAGCAGCATCTTGTCTAGCCCAAATATCAGCCACTTTACGGAAGAACTCCCCCTCGGTATTGGCTGTAGAGGCTTCTGAGTAGTACTCAGGGTCGATAAGTGACATGTACTTATCTTGGAAGAAATCAAACTGTTCATCGGGATTCTGGACGAGTTCAGTGTTAGTTAAGATTTGATTTCGCATAGCCGAAAATTTTCTAAATAAAAAACCCTCGGGCAGTTTCTTTTGGAAGGTCTCAACGAATCCTGGTCGTTCTTTGGATTCCTTTGGTTCTTCAGATGGCTTAAATATATCGTTAGGAACCTCGTAGAACCCAACAGGTGTCTTTTCATCAAGCAAGAAGGGCTGAATGGATTT
>Ga0247690_1000209_pt1 | contig 14023 bp, 36 predicted proteins | sample CNK31_metaG_FD_183035 | JGI IMG/M metagenome (GOLD analysis project Ga0247690, IMG submission 183035) | Soil microbial communities from Purdue University Martell Research Forest, Indiana, United States - CNK31 | ecosystem: Environmental > Terrestrial > Soil > Temperate forest > Bulk soil... | reverse complement strand
GTGGGGATGTGCTGCCGCTCAAAAAACGGAGGGACGATTCCGTTTCCGTCGCGTGCTCATGCTGCGTCCTCAAAGCCGCATGGTCCCCATGTTTCGGGGCTAGCGGTGTCGTCGGAGTGCCTGTCGATGAGCAGTTGTGCGACGGCGGCTGCGCATTCGTGGCATGTGCAGTGCTCTGGGTGTACGCCCTTCTGTTCCAGGCGTTCGTCGAGCAGCTTGTTGATGCGGGTTCTGGCTGCGTCTTGTTGTGCTGGGCTCTTGGCGCTGCAGAAGCTGGCTGCTGCTTTGCTGAGCTCTTGCCTGATCTGTGCATGGGTGCGCATGCTGGGTTCTACCCGTGGGATTGGCTGTGGAATAGGTGGGGTGCTGTCCACCTGGTGCCTTGGTGGCCGGGTGACCGGGGTGATTGGCCTTCTCCCCGGCTGTTGCCCCATCGTCCGGGCCATGAGTGCCACGGTCCCATGTCTCGCCATTCGATGGTGTCGAGGACTCGGCCTTTGCCGTCGCAGCGGTCTGTGCCGTGGGTACCGGGGGTGAAGTAGTGGGCGTGGCTGCCGAGGGCTACGTACAGGACGGGCCTGTTGTCCCTGTGTTCGCAGGCCCATGCTTCGCGCTTGGTGCCGGTGTGGTGCTGTGAGCCGGTGATGAGGATGGGGTCCACGCCAGTGAACACACGGCCCGCCGGCTTAGGCGTGTACGCAACCTGCACCATCTCCCAGTCGCCTTCATGCTCCCCGACGCCAACCACATTCCAGGGGTTGTAGAGGTACCACAGCCAGTACTGCTGCCAGACGAGGCCAGATACGACTGGGCCAGCGGTGCGGGTGTACCCGACCGGGGGCAGATCGGGCTGGCGCATGTTGGCTGGGAAGTCGAGTCGATCTCCCCACTGCTTCTCGCCCCACTCGTAGCCAAACGGCTCAAGCGATTCCTCTACCCCGACTGGGAACCAAGCTTCCCGGCTGTCGTACACCAGGATCGGGGCGTTCATGGACGCACCGGGACTAAGGCGAAAACTGGTGCCTGGGGGCACGGGTCCGCATCACTGGTGCTCACACGATGCGGGCGGCTGGTTCGTATGGTACCCAAAGGTTCGGTCAGTCGCACTTATGCGGCCTCGGGTTCGTGACGCATCGCTTGATGCGGCTGGTGGGTGTACCCGTACTGGCTCCTACGAGCCAACAGCCGGGGGACGTGAGCGGCGACCATGCCCCTGCCCACATCCGTTGTGCGCCAGCTGACCCGGCCCTTCTTCGACTGCCGTTTGTGGATCAGGCCGGCGTCCTCGAGCTTCTTCGTTCGCCTGGGGGTGCAGATGGGGTCGTCTGGGTCGACGCCTTGTGTGCAGGCTTTGAGGAGGAACTGTTGTTGGAGGGGCGTGAAGTCAGCTAGGACGCGTTTGCGCATTCAGGCTCCTTTCCATATCGCTCGTTATGGGGCATCGCTAGCCAGCCGTTCCAGATCCTCGCGCAGCAGGCCAAGCGCATTCTGCGCCCCTTCGCTGAGCTTGTCGGCCTCCTTCTCGACGATGGCAAGCCACGCCCACACGCCGATGCTGAACGTGCGGTTGGCTACAGAACTCCGCTCGATATCCGGCATTACGACTCCTCCTTTGCCCGCCAGTTCGCCCACAACTCGAACGGTGCCGACACCACAGCGAACAACGAGAACCAGGTGATCGCCAGTGCTTGGCGGGCGTACCAGGCCAGACGGGTCATGCCGACACTTCCTGGCGACGCTTGACCTCGAGCATCAGGTAATGGCCGATGTGCTCCGTGTACGCCGGCGGGATCGACTCCGCGATCTCCGCCTTCGTCTGCATCCAGCCGACATCCATCGCGCGCCGCCACAGGTCGATGTCCTTCCCCGCACCGCCGCCCGTGCCGTAGATATGCACGACCGGCGACCATTGCGCCTTGTCCTTGCGCGCATGGGTCGGGTATCGATTGCGCCACGCCCCGTGGTTGCACGACGGCGCCATGATGAACGCGCTGGACTCGAACAGCCGATGGCGCTTGACCTCGAGCCCGAACATCGACCCGCACAACGTCACCGGGTCACGCAGCGGCGCGCCAACCACGTTCTCGATCACGTACGGCAACCCCGTCGCATGAAGCCGAGCGCGCGTCGGGTCGATCAGCCGCGGCGCGTCACGGCTGACCAGCTTCTTCGTCGCCGCCCCATACGCCTGACACGGCGGCGACGCATGGATCGCGTCGATCTCCCGGATCTCCCAGTACCAGTGCCCGCCGTAGACCCACGACTCCAGAACGTCGAGCGCGTCCGCCTGATGAAACTCGAACGGGTAGCTCGGCTGCGGCTCCAAGTCGACGCCCACCACGTCGAACCCTGCGCGGTCATAGCCGACAGCGCACCCGCCGGCCCCGCAGAACAGATCAAGCAGCCGGGGCTTCATGACCGTGGCCCCTCAAAGCCTGTGAACCGCTCGACCCACAGCCGGTGCCAGTCCTCATGAACCCGGCCCGTGACCTCAGCCGCACGCCACAACCGTTCCTCAGGCGACATCCTGGCCTGACGGGCGTAACCGCGGAACCGCTCGATCGTCGCCTCGTCACGCAACGCATGCTCCACATCATCGAAGCGGCGTGCGCCCTTGCTGCCCACATGCGTACGGCCGTGAGGGCCAACGAACGGCATCAGCCTGAGTCCCTCGAGGGCTTCGAGGCACGCATCCACCGGCCCGGCCTCGTCGTCCTTCATCAGCCTCAGCGCCTTCTTCACCGTGTCCCACCGCTTGCCGCCGGCAGGGATCTGCGCCTTCGGGTGGCTCTTGCGCCAGTTCTCGAGGACACGGGTGATCTTCTCCGCCTCCGCATCCTCGTTCGCCTGCCTGGTGACCTGGCGCTTCAGGTGGGCGATCTCTTTGCCCTGCACCCGGTCCCGTTCGTTCGCCCCTGAGATCTCCTCCACCAGCTGCGTGTTCTCGATCGCTGATCTACGGACGATGTCCCTCAGCCGCTCGCATTCTGCGGCTGTCTCCCGGCATTCAGGGTTCGGGCAGGCATGGGAGGGGCTGAACAGGTGGCGGGGCTTCGGTTCCATCCTGAATCCTCCCGAAGTTCTGGTACTTCTCACATGCGACCCGGCGTGCGCGGCACCGTCCAGCGTGCGCTGACTACCGTGCCGCCTGCAACGCACCGGAGTCGCTCCGAAACGCTCTGTCTCTCCCCCCGGTGCAAAGACGTTTGGCTCGGTGAGGGGCGCGAGGCCCAACAGCCCCTTATGGGGAACCCCGCAGTTTTTTGCGCCTTCACCCACGCTGCCGGACCTCATGGCAGCGACCCGCATGCCCCTCTGACGGGCTAAGCGGCGCTCGGCGCAACAGGTCGCTGTCGGCGGTGTCTGTTGCCAGCGTCCGCGTGAACCACTAGCCTGCGGTCCACGTCGACTCGGTAGCGACACCGTAACCAGCCCCTCGGACAGTTCGTGGGGCTGTTTACGTTCAGGGGTCACTCGGTGCCCTCGACGTGGCACTCACACTCACAGAAGTAGCCGACGCTGCACCCGGCGTGGTCCCCGATCTGGCACCGCAGCCCAATGTCCAGGGCCTTGTAATGGATGACCTCGTCCAGCTGCTGGTCAAGGTGGCGGCCGGGGTTGATGCGGGCTGACCGTTCCTCCACACGCTCACGGGTACGGCGGCGACCCGGCCCCTTGTACGTCATGCCGCCTGCCTCCACTGGTCCGTCCGGGTGTTGCACCACGGACAGCGGTCATCCAGCGGGGTCACGATGTCCAAACACTTGTCGCACCACGCCTCAGGCTCGAGCTCGATGTCGCGCTCATGCTCGAACTCGGGGTACAGGCTGTAGAAGTCGACGCCGGCCCGGTGCAGGATGTCCTCGACGAGGTAGCGCCCGAGGACGTCGGTGGGGTCGCTGTTGGAGTCCAGGCCCTTCATGTACCGGTGCAGCGTCCGCTCGCACACACCGCACCGGGCGGCCAGGGTGCGGGTCGGGGCGTGCTCAGTAGCCCTGCCTGCGACGTCCGTGACCCACCGTGACGGGTCGCGGTCAAGGACCCGGCGTTGTTCCCACAGCCAGTCGACGAACGGCTTGGATGGGATGCGCGGCCCGCCTCGGGGCTTCGCCATCGGCCCGACCTTCCGCCGGTACCGGTACTTCGACATCGACATGACTCCCTCCCCGTTCATGCGCGCTCCCGCATCGCTAGGAGCTCTAGGTAATCGTCGGCCGGCACAGCTACGTACCAGCCGCTGCGGTTACGGCGGAAGAACACCGCCGGGGTATCAGTCGGGCGGGCCTCAGACCCGGCCTGCGCGATCCATTCCCAGATGGAGCAGCGTTCGTGGTGTTTGACCTCGACGTGCAGGTTCGCGGGGCCGCCGATGACGTCGCCGCCTCCTTGGCCGCCGGATTGGAAGTTGCGTCGGGCTGCTGTCCAGCCGAAGCGGTGAAGAAGGTCGATGATCTCCCGCTCAGCCCGGTTGCCCTTGGACCGTGGCTTGGCACGGAGCGGGGTTGTGCGCTTCAGCGTCACGCGACCATCTCCGCCGTGCCTAGGGACTCATCGCCCCAGTAGTCCCACCCAAACCTTGAGCGGCGAGAGAACAGTTCCACGTACGGCCCAGGCGATACCTGTTCGACGAGGTCATAGAAGGCATCGGGCTTAGCGCTGTGTGCTCCCCGCGGCCACACGAACCACGACGCCAGCGGCTTGGCCTCGGGGACCATTGGGCGCCCGCGCGTCGCGAAGATGCAGTGCTCAGTGTTGTTGCGCAGGTAATAGCCGACGCCGGGCTGCTTCTTGCACCACGTCAGAAGCGTGGTCGGGAAGAAGCCCCACGCCCTGACAACCCTGTACGCCTCCTCCATAAGGCCGTTGACGGCCCAGAGCCATAGGTGAGCGTCGTCTTCTGCCAGTGCCTCGACGGGCAGGCCGCACAGTTCGTGCAATGCCATCGTGTCGTAGTGCTTGCGGGCGTCAGCCTTGGTTGCCGCGCTTCCGAACGTCCACGGCGGATCCGCGACGATGGTCTTGTACCGCGTCATTCCCAGCCTCGCTCGAACCAAAGGCCCGCGCCATACATGCGGGGTTCTGAAAGTTCTGTCATTAGCTCCCAGAAGAACGGACGAACGGTGAGGCGGAAGTAAGTGCGTCCGATCTGAACGCGCACTCCGATCATGCGCCACGCCCCTGAGCCTTCAACAGGCTCATACCAATCGCGGCCCGTGTCTCAAGGACCCGCACAACAGCCTTCACGGCCTCGTAGCGGGCTTCCTCGTCCCCCAGCGACAGATCCTTCCGGGCACGTGCCTTGCGCTCCTCCACGGTGCCCGTGGCTGACAGGTACGCCACGGCATAGTCATGCTCGACGTCGCGCTTCTTGCGGTACCACGCCATAGCGGCAGCGTAGAGCTCACGCTCGCGCTCTGAGAGGTCGCGTTCGATGGCCTCGAGGCGTTCGATGACGGAGGACGGGCCGTCGGAAGTTGTGTGGTACGTGATGGAAGCGGAGGTCATAGGAACCCCTGCAGCCGGCGCAGACGCTGAGCAAACGCACAGGCAGCCTTGAAGTCCGCGAAGTACATCCGCTGCCCGTGCCCATTGGCTACGCACCAGCCAAGACGACCGAGGAATATGTGTGGCTTGCGGGTCATGACAACCACCGCTGTTGTTCGCGTTCCCAGGTCCCCTCATCCCCCAGCCCCAGAGCCTCGGCGGCGTCCTCGTCGGCCCTACGGTCAGCGTCAGCCTCACACTGAGCGGAACAGACGTCGTCGGGGCACAGCCGGCCGCAGACGATGCAGGGGGTCATGCCACCATCTCCCAAAGCGTCCGAGGGATGCCACCAGTCCCCTTGTCCTCGCGTGGACGAGACGGCCGGTCCCAGTTCGCCGCGGCCGGCCGCCTGGCGATGTCACGCCAACCAGCGGCCTTCAAACTGGCGCCAGTCTCAGCCTGCTGCGTGTACGTCACCAGCCGTCGATAGCCGAGGTTCTTCGTCACCTGCCAGGCAGCTGCGTACAGCTTGCTGTTGGCGTTCGGTGTGCCGTCGGTGCACGTGCGGAGAACCTCAAGGCAACGACCGTCGTCGAAGTGACGGGCAACAGGTCGGCCAACGATCGCGACTCCGACGAGGGTTGTGTCGTCTGCGACTCCGACGCTGAACTTGTGGCCCACGGGCGGCTGGTTGTGGCGGTGCCACATGTCCACGAAGCCGCAGGCGTCAGCGAACGTCACGGGAACGATCTGAAGGCTCACGACTGGCCCTCCTGCAGTGCCTCATGTGCCATCCGGCCCCACACACCCGACTCCGCGCCAGCGATCCGCTCGAGGGCCTTACGCAACCGCATGTTCTCCGCGATCAACGCCTCGACGTGAACCCAGGCCGCGGCGGCGTCAGCCTCTGCCTTGGCTGCCTCCCGGTGCATAGTCATGCGACCGGCTCCACTTCACCGTCCCACGGCAGATCAGACGGGATGTCCGACCCGGCCTCGGGATCAGGCAACGCACCCGACTTCAGGACCTCGATGATCGCGGACGCTTGATGGCTGTTCAGGCCCTGCAACCAGCCCTCGGTGACGGTCGTCTTCACGCCGGCCTCATCGACGACCGCCTGCAACACGGCCTGCGTCATACCGTCGTGCTGCAGCCTCGTGATCAGCGTCTTGAGGAAAGACAGCTGCTTCACCGTCGCGGACTGTCTCGGGCGCTCTGAGGCACCCTGGCTGGCCTTCTGACCGTCGTCGTCCTCATCAGCCACGATGTTCAACACAGCGCACAGGCTGTACCGGCGGGCGTACGTGATCGCGGACCCCAGCCCCTGAGCGTTCTGCTTGTCCAGCAGCAACGGCATCACGCCCTCGAGGACTTCACCCGTCGTTGCGTGCGCGAGCCGGTACAGCAGGGCAGGATGCCCGTGGTCGTCGCTGACGGGCATCGTGACCCACACCAGGCCGTTGGAGGCGAGGGAGTCACGGACGGCTTCGACGATGGAGTCCAAAGGGACGTATTTGCCGTGAACACCGGGCTTGTCCTTGGTGAGGGTCTTGGCGTCCCTCTGGACCTCGAGCAGGGCGGTGAGGAGGCTGGCCTCGCTCATGCGATGGCGTCCCGGCCGGCGTTGGTGATCACGAACACGGTCGGAATCCCGGTCCGCTGAAGTAGCCCGCGATCAGCGAGTCGACGCAGAGCCTTCTGCGCGCTGTTACGCGTCACCCGATGGTTGCCGAAGTGCTCCCAATGCTTGATCGCCCCCACGAATAAGGTGGGGGACACGAATGGCTGTCGGGACGCTTCGCGGAGCATCCCGCGTTGCTGAACGGTGAGGAACATGTGATGCCTCCTGAAGGTTTGGGCCCGCGCCACCACAAGGGGGGGAAGGGTGACGCGGGCCTCTCGGTGCCCCCGACGAGCCATTGCCGGGGGCGGCAAGGCTTCTGGGTGAGAGGAACGGGGGCAGCGGTGTTCACGCTGCAGCCTTCTCCTGACACGCCTTGTAGCGGTAGCCGATACGACCAGCCTTCCGCAGACGATCAAAGTCAGGGCCAAGCGCACCCGGCGATACGCCCATTCGCTGCGCAATTTCCCTGACGGGCACGCCCTCGTTGTACAGCGCAACGATCTGGGCGCTACGAGCGTTGGCGCGCTTCGTTATACAACCGCGACACAGGCTCTTGGAACCACTGCGCGCACGCGGACCGCCGCACTCAACACAGACCTTCTTGTGAGTCGCGTTGTACTGACGGTCTAGTTCCCGAACACGATCTCGGTTGGCGAGCTTCCAGGCCCGCTGCCGTGCCGCCCACTCGGGATCTGTGCGCCGCTTGAACCGTCGATAGCAGCGCATGCAGCGTTCGCCGCCCGCGTGGCACGTAGCGGGCCGCTCCCCGCAGTCCTCGCACATGACCGTCACGAACGGGCGCCGGAGTCCGTGCCCTGAGTGCTCCTCCCACGGGCACGGACCCCAGCACGGCCGGCGGGGGGCGCCGGGTTGTACGGGGCGAAAACGATCGGCGGCTCGTCCCAGTCGAGGAACCCGCGCGGCTCCGTGTCGACGATCTGGCGGTCACCGAGGGCTGCGGCCCTGCACAGCGACCACGTCACCGCGATGAGCATGAGGACGCAGAACGCTGCGATGAGGTACGCGCCAACGGGGATCGCGGCGGCGAAGTGGAGGAACGACCACGACGAGCGGTCGGGAAGCTGGACCATGGGGGGACTCCTTATGCGGCTGTGGGAACGGGGGCGCCGTCGTCGTCCTTCTTGGGCACCTTGGGCGCGCGCGAGAAGAACATGTCTGTCCGGCATTCGAAGAGGTCGGCCAGGTCGCGGATGTGCTTCAGCGACGGCTGGCCGACGCCGGACTCCCAACGCTGATACGCGCGGACGGTGACGCCGAGATCGGCGGCCATCTGGACCTGGGTCTTGAGCGCGTCGAGCCGCTGGTGGCGAAGCTCGACGTGGTCAAACACTCTGCCTTGGTTACGTGAAGCGTAGTTGCGTGTCGGCGCCATGTCGTGGATCATACACGACATGCCAACGACTGCCAAGCGACTTTCAACGACGCCGACACGGCGAGGCGCACATACGCCGTCGCAACTACAACGAGCCCGCTCTACCGTTCTGCGCCAGATGGCGCTTCAGGCCGAAAGACAGGCCGAAGTCGCCGCCAGAATCCGGGAGCTCAGGGGGCCGAAGTCACAAGCCGCAATCGCCGCAGAGATCGGCGTGACGGTCAGGGCCTACCAGCGATGGGAGGCCGGCGGAGGCATCAACTGGGAGAACATCCGACCATTGGCGGATGCTCTCGGCGTGTCAGAGGAACGGCTGCTCTATGGGCGGGACGAGCCTGATCCGTCCCAGCTGGACCGCATCGAGAGCCTCGTTATGCAACTTCTCGCCCAGCAGGAACTCGTGATGTCGGCTCTCGAGGCTCTAGTCGATGAACGGGCGCTAGATGTGTCCGGGCGGCGCGGGCGGCTGCCAAACGGTCGAGAGCGGCGACGAGCTTCATAGCGGCGGGCGACATGCCGTGCGTGATCACTTCGGGTTCCTTCCCAGGGAGCGTGGGGTTGCGGCGCGGCACCGTAGCGCGCTGAACGCAGCCCTGGTACGTCGACCACGACAAACGTCTAGGTTCCGGCGCCTTGGAATGTCAGACGCCGGACAACGAGAGAGAGCCCCGCTTCTGCAACAGCGGGGCCCTCATATGCCTGATCTCGCATTGGCGTGCCAGCCAAGCGGGACAACAACCTTAGCTCCCAGCAATCTTACACGTCGTCGCACTCCCGCTCCACCTTCACCGACACTTCGGCGTCCGCGTTGCGCAACGTCGAATACAGCCGGACCAGGCCACGCAGCAGCATCGCGTGATGCCGATCGTCAGCGTCGACCAGCAACGTGATCCGCCACCGCGCCACACCGCTAGACGCTACTGCGACCCGCCAACAGCATGATCAGGGCGACGACCAGCAGCACGACGCCGACGACGACGCACACCCAGCCGACCGCGGCGAGAACACCGGTCGTCAGGACCTCGAGCAGCAGGCCGATAGCGATGAGGACAATGGCGGGGATGAGCACGACTAGCCTCCTAGGGCAACTTGGGGATGAGCTCTCGGTACAGGCGTACCGTGTCGACGGCAACCGCGAACGCCAGCCCCGTCAACACCAGCGCGTACGTCCGCCACAGGTTCGTCATGTCTTCTGGTAGCCGGCGGCGAACCCGACGAACACGGTCAGCAAGGTCGTGATCGCGGACGCGACCTCCGGCGGGAGGTCGATCCCGAGGAGACTCGCGATGTAGACCATGATCACCGTCAGCGCCCCGGCGATGCCGCCACCGGCTGCACTGGCCTTGACCTTCGGATGAACGGGCTGGGTCATCGGGACCTCCAGAACGACGCGCGGCATTTGCTCTGATCGAGGTTCAGGCCGTGCGCCCTGTCCGTCCACTGCGTCGCGTCCGCCCGGTCGCGGAACCCGAACCCGCACGTCGAGTCGCAGATGTGCGGCCGGAACGTGTAGTGCGCCGTCCACAGCCGATAGCTCGACCTGGGCACCCCCTCCTGCGCCAGCAGGTTGATCAGGGCCTGAGCACCAGCGACGGACGTGTAGACGCCGGGAACCTTGTTCTTCTTGCGGGCCAGCTGACGCTTGATCCACCCGGCAGCCACGGCGGGGGTTGCGTCCCCAGGCTCGACGTCGAGGATGTCCGCGTTGAACCTCGACGCGACAGCGATGGACTGCCGGCGCCTGGCATTCGGATACCGGAGCTTGAACGCCGCCCAGTGGCGGAACAGGGCGAACGTCGGGAACCGGCCCCCCACGTACCCCGCCACGGCGTCAGCGGTCCTCGGGATGTCCCCGACCGTCACGCTGTCGTACATCACCGACGGGGGCGGGCGCTTGCGCTTCTTCGGCTTCGCCACAGCGGGCTTCGCCTTCGCAGCGGTCGACGGCACGAACGCCCCATGAACATGGTTGTCGTGCTGCTGCTCGAGGGCTGTGCCCTCCGTCAGGTCCGTTTCGGCGCCCTTCAGCACAGCCGCCCGGTTGTCCGGCCCGAGGAGCTCCTTCATGTGGTCGCGGCGGCCGGCCCGGAACGCCTTCAGTTCGGCCCGCTGGAACTTGACCATCCGGTCGTGGCCCTTCCTAGTGCCGATCAACTCCTTCCGCAGACCTAGGTCAGCAGCGGCGCCTGGCTTCATCTTGTGGAAGCTGCCTGCAGAATGCTGGCCGTTGGTCGTGAACGTCGGGACCAGGCCGGCTCCATACCCGCGGGCGATGAACTGCCGGACGTGATCGTTGATGTCGTTCGGGACGTGGTTGTACGAGAGCATCCGTTTGTCGAACCGGTTGCGTCGTCCCTTCGCGCGTAACAGCGCGATCAACGCTCTGTTGGTCATGGGTTACTCCCTCCCTTTGGAAGCCTTGCGACGGCGCTCACGCGCGCGATCGCGGGAGCACGCACGGCAGCGGCGGGCGAGATTGCCCAGCCGGTTGACCTCCCAGTGCGTGTTCTCCTCGTCGAACGGGTGGCCGCGCCTGCAGTGGGTCATGAGCGCCCACGCGCGCCGCGTGTTCTCGTAGTGCGTCACGGCCTCGAGGTGCGCCGGATTGCAACAACCCCGGTTGCGGCAAAGGTGGTCGATGTCGTAGCCCTCGGGAATCGAGCCGACCTCGAGCTCGTAGGCGAGGCGATGCGTGTACGCCTTGCCGAACGTTCCGTAGCCCGTGGGCAGATGCGTTCCGGTCCACTCCCAGCAGCCGTCGTCCTTCACGACGCGCGACCAGAACCGCTCAACGTATGCTGCGTCCTGCATGGAGCTCGTACCTCCGTGCCATGCCCCGGGCGGTTGCTGCCGCGCCGGGGCGCTTTTCAGTGGGTGCAATCTACCCCGCCGTGGGGACGGTCTTCTCGAAGCCGTTGGTCCTGAGGAGGTCGGCTAGTTCTTGATCGTCGGCCCACACGCGGGCCAGCCACCGGCCGTACTTCTCCTCACCGACCTGATGGATGCCGTCGGGCTTCAACGTCGCGACAACGATCCGCTTGGCTTTCGACAACACCTGGGTCGTGAAGTCCCGTGCGTCAGGGCCTAGCGGCTGCGAGAGCTCCCAGCCGTCGATGCCGAACAGCCGTATGTACAGCGGCAGCGTGAGCCTGACGCCGTGGGTGTTCATCCCGAAGTCGACGGTCAGCCAAAATGAATCGGCGTCATGCGGGGACAGCCAGGTGGCGTTGTGGGCGTAGTTCGGGACTGGCGCTGCCATGGCTACCGCCTTTAGGCTCCGGGGATGGACGACCCCTGCAAGCAGATCGCGGACAACTACTTCCGCGTGACCTCAGAACTGCCGGTGACCGCAGACCTTGATGTGCAGCAACAGCACCGGGGTCCGGCTGAAGGACTTCCAGCGCGTCATAGTCCTGCACTCCCGAATGGCGCTGAGGAAGCTGATCTCCTTGTAATGGGTCGTGACGCACCAGCCGAACACGACGTTGCGTGAAGGCTGGGTGCAGAGGTTCACGGTCGTTGGCCTGGTCGGGAACTTCCCGCAGAACCAGAAGATGCTGCGACCACAGTCGTGACGTGCCACGTCCTGGCCGAGGTGAGAGGCAGCGACGTCGCTGATCGCTGAGGACGGCGCAGCAGCTGCGAGAGACACCAGCAGCGTGGCCGCTAGGACAGTAAGGGCGCGTTTCATTTGGTCACCAGGGCTCGGATGTCAGTGAGTGTCCTGGTCCAGGATGCCCTGGCAACCGGACGCCCCGCGCCCTTACCAGCGAACTGGTCGATGATCCGCAGCGTCATGTCGAAACTCTCGAGAGGCAAGTGATCCCACATGGTCCCGGGTCCTGTGGATGCTGGGGGCAGCGATGACCCGGGGGGCTGGGAGGGAACCCCAAGCCACCGCCGCCCCCGCCACCCACCGAGGGATTCAGGGTGAACGCGGCCGGCAACCCGACCGCAGGTACAACTTCCGCACCGACGGCGGATCCAACGCGTGAAGAACACCGCACGCCAACCGGTGAGCCTGAGCGTTAGTCGCGTTGGCGATCAACCGACTGATCAACGCCCGACAGGCGTCCTGGTGCGTGTTCGAGCAGATCTTTTCGGCGTGCAACACGTTCTCGATCGCCTGCCGGTTCGCTCGCTCAGCGATCCGCTCCGCCGTGACCGCGGTGCGGTGCGTGGCGTCGACCTGATGCAGCCCGATGAACAGGGAGGCGAGGCTGATGGCGGTGATGATGACCAGCCATCCGTCGCGGATGTTCTCCCTCACCGGTTCGACCTGACCGTCTGATTCACGAACAGCGCACAGTTGCGCTTCGGGACCAGGGCGCCGATCCACCGGGCCAGCGCGATCCTCTGGGCCTTCTCCTGCGCCGGGGTCAGTTTCCGTACCGGGGGGACCGCCGGCCGCTTCAGCAACGCCGCCGTAACCCTGAGGGCGGTGTCGTGGCGTTGGTTCTGATCCAGGCATGCCCTGCCGGTCGCCCTGACCCGTTCGTGCTGGATGTCCTGGATGCGGGCCTGGTTGGCGTTGATCGCAACGACGATGGAACCGAGAAGGAGCGTCGACAGGATGAACAGCCAAACATCGCGGTACCAGTTTTCGCGGAGGAACCGCTTCACCGGGATTCTGTCCTCAGCTTCTGCCTCAGGAGTGCTCATACGGCTCGCTCTTGCCCTTCTTCTTGTCCGTAACGCCGAAGAAGCTGTTCAGGACCGCCAACACAAGCTCCTCGCTGATCTGGGCCCCCGCGAGCATGAACGCCGACAACGCCAACACCACGGGGTCGCGTGTCGTGAACGCCTCATGTATCGCGATCACCAGCCCCGACACCTTGATCACGTTCGTGACGAACAGGGCCGGGGCCCGGACAGCGAACCGTGCCTGTGGGAGCTCCCGGGGTGTCTCCTCAGCCACGGTCACCTTGTCTGTCATTCATGACGCCTGTATTTAGATCGGGCGGTGACCCTTCAGAGTAGAGGCGTCACCGCCCGCCTAAACCAGGGGGTTTCTGACCTTGGTCATTGCCGCCGCTGATCACCCCCCCGCTACCGTTCGTCGTGCCGAACTGTTCGTCAGGGACCGCCGTGAACGTCGATGGCCCCAATGCTGCGATCAGAACGGCGAGGATGATCAGGAACGCTGCGAGCCAGTAGCACCACGTCCCCGCACAGACGGTGCGGACGATCCGGGAGCCCTGCACACGCATAGGTGCAGGGTACCCTCCGTTCGTCGCAACTTGTGCAGATTCTATGCAGCCGTCTTGAGCTCGGGGAACGTGTCCCGCAGCTGAGCCAGCGCAGCCGTCAGATCCTTCACCGCCGCAGCCGACTGAGCAGCCGTGGCGGCAAGGGCGCCGGCCTGCTGAAGATCCTTCGCCTGGAACGCGGCGACCGAAGCGGCGGACACGGCGTCTCTGACGGTGTTCGTGACGTTCCAGATCGTGTCGAGCAGTGCTTCCTGCGACGGGTTCGGGTCAGCCATCAGGCTCCTAGGTGATCGCGGTTGACTTCCATACCCC
>Ga0247690_1000197_pt1 | contig 14226 bp, 21 predicted proteins | sample CNK31_metaG_FD_183035 | JGI IMG/M metagenome (GOLD analysis project Ga0247690, IMG submission 183035) | Soil microbial communities from Purdue University Martell Research Forest, Indiana, United States - CNK31 | ecosystem: Environmental > Terrestrial > Soil > Temperate forest > Bulk soil... | reverse complement strand
CATCCCGTGGCTGAACTCGATGTTCGATCCGGCCACCGACGGCACGATCCCTGTCGACAAGTCGTCGGGTGTGGCCGGTGGCCACGAGCTGGTGGTCTCCGGGTGGGACGGTCACGTCTTCCGCCTCGACAATTCCTGGGGCACGAGCTGGGGCGCCAAGGGGTCCGGCTTCGTGGCCGAGGCCGACATGGACTGGCTGCTGTCCCAGCAGGGCGACGTGACCGTCCCGGCATACGCCAACGTCCCCCAGCCGACTCCGGCAGACCCGGATCTGGCAATGGCTCTCGCTGCTCACACATGGCTCACTGCGAAGGGGCTCTGACATGACCCTGACCGGACCCCAGAAGTACCCGGGAGCCGACACCTCGCACTGGTGGCAGTCGAAGTGGGGTGGCGACTCCATGGAGACGAACACGATCGTCTGGCACACCACCGAGGGCACGTCGCTCGACGACTACGCGGGTGGCTCCATGGCGCCCAACTTCACCGTCAAGCCGGACTTCAAGAACAAGCGCATGGTCTGGTACCAGCACTTTGACTTCGATGTCTCGGCGCGTGCTCTCGTGCACGCCGGTGCGGTGGCGACCAACACCCTGAACGTGTGCCAGATCGAGATCATCGGCACCTGCGACCCGGCCACGCACACGAAGTGGACGGCCGCAGGTGTCGAGCACCTGTACAGCCCTGAGCTTCCGGACTGGGCTGTGCGCGATCTGGCCGCGTTCTGCAAGTGGGCGCACGACAACCAGAACGTGCCGCTCAGCTCCGGCCTCACCTTCAAGGCGTACCCGGGCTCGTACGGCACCAACAACGGCGTCCGCATGAGCAACGACCAGTGGCTCGGCTTCTCCGGCCACTGCGGTCACCAGCACGTGCCGTCCGGCAACGTGCACGGCGACCCGGGCGCGTTCCCGATGGCCGCGATCCTGCTTGCCGCGCGGGGCGTCACACCTCCCCCGCCGCCGGTGAAGACCTCGGTGTCCCTGGCGCACATCGTCTACGCGGCCAAGCATGACCCGCAGGCGTCGCAGGGTCACACGAGCTACAAGAACGAGGTCTTGGTCGTCGAGAAGGCGCTGCAGGCCGAGGGGCTGCTGTCCGGCAGTTACGTGGACGGCTCCTTCGGCAGCAAGACGGTCACTGCGTACGCCGCCTGGCAGCGAAAGACAGTGCCCGGCCCGTACGACGGCATACCCGGCAAGACGTCGCTGACCAAGCTCGGTCAGCGGCACGGCTTCTCCGTGAAGGACTGATCACCATGGCCAATGCCCCTGTGGAGACGAAGGTGAAGGCGGCCACGTCCGGCGCTTTCCTCGTCGGTCTTGCTGTCGCCCTGCTCAACTGGGGCGTCGGCGACTCCTCGCTCATGGGGTCGCTCCCTCCGTGGGCGCAGGCTCTCGTCACCCTCGTCGTCCCTCCGCTGATCACGTTCCTGTCCGGGTGGCAGGCTCAGCACTCGCCTCGTCCCCTTACGGGTGTCCTGACCCCGGAGGACTGAACTGAGCGGAGGCGCTCGTGGCTGATGACATGACTCTCGGTGAGCTTGTCCGACGTCTCGAAGATGTCCGTCTTGATTGCAAGGAGGACACTCGTGATCTGAGGGCAGTGCTCAACACACGTGTCAGCATGGAGCGCTACCAGCTGGAACAGCTCGCACGGGAAGAGGCTTACCGTCAGCTCGCCGATCGGGTCCGGGCTATCGAGGAAGCCCGGGAACTGGAGCAGCAGCAAAGACGGGAGGACGCTCAGCGGCTCGCCGACCGGCGGGCCGCTGACCGTCGCCTGATCTTTACTGCGATCATCGCTCCTGTCCTGATGCTCTTCCTGCAGTTGTATTTGAGTGCACGAGGAGCCGGTCAATGAGCGGACTGCACAAGGATGCAGGACACCAGTACCACCGGCGAGTCGACATCCTCTTCGCCGTCATCATGATGGGTGGGCTGGCCGTCCTTGCACTGCTGGCCATCTGGGTTCAGGATCTCGCCGCAAACCTCAAGACATCGAACGACGCCCGGGACGCTCTGTCGCGCCAGGTCCAGCAGTTGGGCGCCAAGCCCGTTGCCGGGCCACCTGGCAGCCGTGGGGAGCCCGGCAAGTCAGTCACCGGGCCGAGTGGTCCTCCGGGCCCTGAAGGGCCGCGTGGCCCGTCCGGAGACCCCGGCAAGCCGGGACGGGACGGGAAGAACGGCGCCAACGGAAGCAACGGCGTGGACGGCGTCTCCGCCACCGGCAGCCCTGGTGCCGCAGGGCAGCAGGGTCCGGCCGGGCCGGAAGGGCCACAGGGACCCGAAGGACCTCCGGGACCGGCTGGCCAGGATGGTACGGACGGCAAGGACGGGACCGATGGCAAGGACGGGCAGACCTGCCCGGACGGCTACTCTCTCCAGGCTCCGCCGTACGATCCGAACGCCTTGGTATGCCGGAAGGACAGCGGGTCGTCGGGCTCGGGGAACGATTCTCCCAAGCCACAGGCCATAGCTCTCGACCCGCAGCGGCGGATCTACGCATAAGGTTGACGGATGGCACGGATGATGCGCGCCGTTCCCTGGCGCATTGTGACACCGACCTTCGGCTTCGAGCCGAAAGGTGACCGCCGGGCCGCCGACAAGCGAGCAGTGCAGGCGGAGATCGACGAGTCCTGGGAAGACATCGACGAGGTTCTCATGCCGCCTTCGCGAGAACGTCGAATGCCCGGATGAGGTCGATGGCCGCGTAGGCGCGGGGCTGACGCCCGCGCCTCTCCGGCCCGGTCTGCTTCTGGAGACCGGCTGCTTGGATGTTCAGGCGCCGGATGACCCACCGGACGTCGTCCTCCGGCTCGTTCAGGAACCGGGCTGCCTCAGCCACGGTCCACAGACGCTCGTGCTCGTCGACCAGGACAAGCGTTGTCGTCCATCCGCGATTGCTCACACCGTCTCCTCGTCCATGCTCTGCCACGTGAACTGAAGCTCGTCGCCGACGACTTGGTAATCGGCCTGCCACCGCGGGCGGACGCCGGTGTCGTTGCGGCACTCGGGGTTGATGCAGACGATGATCCCGGTGCCGGGCTGCCATCGCATTGTCTGGTATTCACACCAGGGGCAGCGGAGCTCTTCGCTCCCCGGCTCCCTGGGTATGCGGTGCAGTCCCATGTCTGGGTTGAAGACGGCCTGTGCCTTGCGGATCCAGCTGTCGAAGAACCCGATGACTCCCAGTACAGCCTGATCGTCAACCGAGTGGGAGTAGTTGACGATCGTCCTGACGGCCATGAGCGTATTGCCGTCGGAGCCACCGCGGCGCTTGGGCCGGACCCCGCTGATGAGTGACGCCATGTTGATTTCCAGGCGCCGCACTTCGGCATAAAAGTCACCGATCAGACCGGCTGCCGAGCCATGCCACGGAATGGTTGACGCGGTGAGTTTTTGACGGCTCATCGGCTGACCACGGCTCGGCTCTTTGTACGGAAGCATCACTTCAAGGGCGCAGTACAAGCGCCAGGCGGACTCTGTGCTGCTCTTCAGGCGTTCCCGAAGACTCCCCGGATCAGCGTGCATGGCCGCATTCTAAATGCTGGAACGCAAAAGGACCCCCTCTCATGCCATTTCTGGCATGGGAGGGGGTCCTTTTTTGTTGACGTCAATTCGTCATTAGCATCCGGTCCGCTGTCCACCGCTTGGCGAGCGTGCGGGCGAATTTCGGATCGGCCGCCGCATGCTCCTGATCGATGGTCTTCTGCAGCTCACTGTCATCGATGACGCCCGTACCCAGCAGGTTGAGCGTCTCGGCGTAAACTACTTGCGGACCGGTCATGGTGACCACACTCCAGCGCGAGGCCGTTTACTCGGATGGTACTGCCGCGTCCTCGCCCTTGGCAGCCTTCTCTTCCTTCAATTTCAGTGTCAGCCAGTCCGGGTCGGCCACACGGATCAGAACTTCCGTGTGCACCATCCGGATCGGCTCTTCCGGGTGGTGCTCCTTGCGGAAGTTGTACGTCCGCAGGACCGACTCCCAGTCGCTGGTGTCCGTCCCGTAGTTGAACCACGGGCCGTCTTCTTCCGGCTTGACCTGGATGCTCCACAAGTCCCGTCGCTCGACGAGGTTGTGGGGCATCAGGTCCTTGTCGCTGTCGCTCATGCGTCTCCCCTACGAAGGTGCTGTGCCGTCGGGCCATCGTACGTAACGCCGGTGCACATCTCACCTCACAGGTGCAGATCGTTCCTGCGACCGGATTTGAACCGGCGCCCTGATCCTTATAAGGGAACTGCTCTACCAGACTGAGCTACGCAGGGAAGACACCGCGGATATTGTTTTCAACACCTGAAAGGTTTGATTTTCCTTTTGGATGTATACCCGCGGTGCTTGCGCAGGATGGGCACCTGCGCGGTGCACCCGGGAGGACTTGAACCTCCACCGTCAGCAACCTCAATGCTGTGCCTCTGCCAATTGGGCCACGGGTGCTGGAGCACTGCAGGCGACCCAGGAGGGCGGGAAAGCTGGGAGAACTCCTTCTACCAGTCTGGCGCCCTGGACCGTCTTAATAGGCCCTAATTACCTGCAGTGCAGTGAACACGGCAGGATTTGAACCTGCACTGGACGGCACCTGAAGCCGCTGCCTCTACCCTTGGGCTACGTGTCCTGGCGGAGGACCCCGGCATTACCATCCGAGGCCCCCCTGAAAAGTGAGCGGGATTTGAACCCGCAACGTTCGGTTTTTCAGGACCGATGGGCTACCTGATTGCCCTATCACAATGGTCGGTCTCGTCGCCTGCACAGTTGGGCGGTTTTCAGTTTCAGCAGCATTCGCTCTACCGTTGAGCTACCTATGCGTGAACCGGACCCCGGGGCTTCTGGGGGAAGGACATGGGGTCCGGCGGGTTCGGCTCCGGGTGGGGAGAGGAGCCGAACAGTGCACAGGGGGAGAATCGAACTCCCATCAATGCTGTATTGATCCGCCGGGTCGATCAGACGATCTGCCGTTTGCTTGAGACTGGAGCGATAATCTCAGCCTGAGCTTGAATGCGGTTCCGGTGCCTCTGCTTTTGGGCTATCCGGGCTGGCCCGGCCCACTGACATCCCCGTGAAAAGTGTCAGGGGGCCGGTATTAGGGACCCTCCAAGGACCCGAGTGCCCGGAGCAGGTCTTGCACCTGCACTGTGCCGTATCCGCATCAGACTCAACTTCAGTCTTTGCCCCCGGCCATTGGGGGGCACCCGCGCGCTCCAGCGCGGGAGTCTAGGGACTCACTGTGGAGTTGTTGACGTCCAGCCTACTCAGGCCAGGAGCCAGGAGAAGACGCTTTCGGCGCTCTCCACCTGCTGGACCTCCGCGCCGTTGGCCTCTTCGCGGGCCGACTTCACGGCGTCGATCAGCTGATTGGCGCGCTCCAGGAGCACATCACGGCGCTTGGTGGTCACGGCGCCGGACAGCTTGGTCGTCATCCATGTGCCGACCTGGACGTCCTCGTTGTACGTCTGGACCTGCGCCGGGTGCCGGTCGGTGGCCGGTGCGAGCGTCAGCACCTTCTGCACCTTCTTGCTCCGGTTGGTGCCCGCGGGCACCGTGCGCCACTGGTTGTCCACCTGGTCGTTCTCGACCCAGACCTCGGCCTGGTCGAGGACAGGGAGCTTGCTGACCAGCGTGCGCCAGTTGATCAGCTCCTTCTCCAGGAAGAGGAGATAGGGAACCGGGGCGCCCTTGATGAGGATCTTGCCGTCGACCATGACGTCCGCCTTGGCGTGCGTGTTGCCACGCTCCTTGGTGAACACCACGTCGAAGAGGTTCGTCAGCACCTTGGCCGCGGCGTCCAGCTCATCCGGAACGGTCCGCTGCACGAGCGTGCTCTCCGGCGGAAGCGTCTCGCCGTCCTCGTCCTTCGGCTGGTACACACGGTTCACACCGTTGAACAGCGCAGGCTTCTGCAGTCCGTGGTGGATCGAGGTGATCTCCGCTTGCACGCGGCCCTTGAGACCCTTCTCAAGGGCGACGATCTGATTGAGCTTCGTCATCCTTCTTTTTCCCTCTGTCTCTGTCGTCTTCTGGTGGGACCAGTCGCATTGAAGCGATCTCCGGGGAGTCGATCAACTCTCCCCTTGGCCACCGGCGGTCCCGTCGTCCGGCCGCCGATTCTTCATCACCGGCCGGACTCTGTGCATTCGTCGGCTTTCCGCGGGGGACGTACAAAACCGACTCGAAAGCGGCTTTTTCTGGTTTCCGCCTGCGTGGGATAAACCTATGGGGCGGTGGAAGTCTTGTCAACTTCCCTGCTGGTCTGACTTTCGCCCCACGGCGGCACCATAACCACCGGGATACCGAGTCGGCGCCACAGATCGGCGACCGTCTCCCGGTCCTCCCACGCACGCAGGACGTAATAGCCCAGGTCCACGGCGTCGAGATACATCCGCTTCTTCACGACGAAGTCCTTTTTGAACCGATCCTGCGCCGTGCGCATGGAGATCAGATCGATAGGAACCCCGTGCTCTGCGAGCCACTGCGAAAGACTTTCGGCGTACTGGTCAGGCATGCCCGTGAAGAGGAGGTTGACGTATCCCGCCTCATGCGACTGCCGCGCCGCCAGTACCGTCGATTCGATCGGAGGGCACGACAGGGACTGCTCGTAGAAGCTGTCGTAGTCCTTGGCCTCCACGAAGTGGAGAACGCTGGAGATGTCCGCGAGGGTCCCGTGAAAGTCCCAGATGACCGCTTGCCTCATGCCGGATTCTCCGTCTTCCGCGGGCCCCAGAAGCCGCCCTGATCCTCGATACGCTGGGCGATTTTCCGCGCCGCGTCCGGTCCGAGCTTCGTCCGGTTGAGAATGACCTCGACGTCGAGGCGCGCGAACTCGGTAAGGACTCTCTCTTCGTTCGGGTCGATCATCTCGGGGATCTCCCTTATGTCGGTTTCCAGGTTTTCTGCTGTCGCTTTCCGATGGTAAACCAGCACACCGGGTCAAGTACCCGGTGTGCTGGAATTCGTTGTGAAGTTACTGTGCACTGCTCCACGGCCAGGAGCCGTCACGCCCCGCCTCGATGAGCGGGATCATCGTGAACGCCTTGTCCGTGAGACCGCCGAAGAGGAAGCGCGCCTCACTACCGGACGGCATCTGCGACTGCGCGTACCCCGCGAGGTTCCACGTGTAGACCGGGATGTGCGCCGGAACCTGCTGGCTCACGGTCCCGAGGTGGCTGTACGACGCCTGCTCGTCAGTGACGATGACCACGCGGTCGTGCCGGTTGTAGTGCGACCTCAGCGCCTCGACGGTGTTCGTGCCGCCGAGCGACGAGAACTTCTGCAGCAGCCGGAGTACCGACTCCCCCTTGCGGAACGGCACCTCGGCATGCCGGGTACCGAACTGGACGAGGGTCGCGGACTGCGCACGCAGAGCGAGCGCCGAGCCGAAGATCGCCGCACTGTCGGCCAGCGTGAGCTTCGAACGGTCCGACATCGGGCCGAACATCGAGCCGGAGCGGTCCACCATGATCAGTGTCCGGCCGCCGAGTGCGGGCACGTTGGCCAGCGAGTGGCCGAGCGCCTGCTCCAGGGGGTACGACCAGCGCAGCGACGGAGCGTGCTGGTAGGCGGCCAGGTAGCGGAACGGGAACTGACGCCCCTTCGCCACCTCTTCCGCGGTGCTGATCCGGGTGATGACCTGCTGTGCCACCTCGTCGGAGACACCGGCCTCATCGAAGTTGCGCAAGTTGCGCAGCAGGGCCATGTGGCTCATCGACGGGATGATGGCCTCCCACACCCGCTTCTTCTGCGTGCGCGGGCCGACGTGGGACAGCATGTCCTCCCACGTGATGCCTGCGGCCTTCAGAGTCTCCGGCTTGAACCAGCGGTTGAAATCGCCGGTGCGGTACAGCTCCCGGTTGAGCTGGAGCATGCCCAGGCTCGCCGGGATCTCCTCGTCGTTGCCGTGGCGCCGGTCGAGGGCGAACTTGAAGAGGTCGCCCTGCCAGGTCGCGTCCTGCCGCGGGGCAGCGTGGGTGAGTTCGAGGACGTCACCGAAGCGGATCGAGTGGCTGGCCGTGTCGTACTTGAGCAGCGAGCGCTCCGTGTACAGACGGCGCACCGCATCGGCGATACCACGCTTGACCGGCTTCGGGATGCGACGGCCATACACCGCATGCCAGTAAGCGATCATCTCGCCCGGCTCATCGGCGCGCTCAAGAACGGCGTCGATGATGGAACGGCTGGTCACCTCGGCCCACTGCTTGTCCGGCTGTCCGACACGAGTACCTGCACGGCCGTGAAGACCGGCGTCGAGACGGGCCTTGGCGAACTCCGCGGCCACCATGAGGGCGCCGGTACGGATGTTCCCCTCGGTGCGGGCCCACCGGGCGAGCTCGAAGACGAACTCCGGGTCCTCGACGGCGAGTTTGTGCGTGAGCGAGACCAGACGCCCGTCACGGTTCTCGGCGCTCTCGTAGAAGGACTTCTGTCCTCCGGAGAACGCGGCCGTCAGGCGCAGGAACAGCTCCGTCTGGGGCGTCTTCGCCCATCCGGCCGCACCGTTGTGGGTGAAGGTGTCCGGCGTCTGCTTCGAGGTGGTGCTCATCGGGCTCGACGCCTGTGTCACGGCAGGCTTCGCCTGCAGATTGCGCGTGTTGAAACGCGACATGTCTCTGTCTTCCTTCCATTCGCACCGGTCATATGCCGGTAGTCAGTGCCGGGCAGCCTAGCAACCCAGCCAGTGGGAGTCAGTGGATTTGAACCACCTCGTGCGGGCCGTGCCCGCACTTTCCCTGGCGCCCGCGTCCGGGCCTCCCGGGTGACCCCGCCCAGCCGCCGTACACGTCTGGGTGGGGCAGCAAGGGCGTTGTCGTGGACAGGATGCCTTGCTTCTCCGGCGCTCGTACACGCTCACCGGAGCCGTGAGCGCGGGGGACGTAACCCTCGTCCGTACAGAGATCTTTCAGCAGGAGCGCCGCCACGCGGATCACTGAAGTTGGCCTCTCCGTACCCGTGTGGAGTCGGGTGTCGTCTCCACTGGCACCGCCGCTTCCTGAGCTGGAGTCGAACCAGCGTTTCCCACCCGGGGCCGACCCGACCGGACGTCTTCACCAAGTAGACGATCAGGAACTGACACGTAAACCGATACCCCGGTACGGAACCGACATCCGTACCGGGGTCCCGGCCGCCCCTGTCGGGGGACTTGAGTTCCTCACGAGCTTTGCAGGCCGTGGGCTCTCCGTTGTGTGTGCCTGAGATCAAGGTCGGTGACACCGACAAGACCTGCGCTCTAACCATCTGAGCTACCGGCCAACGCTGCTGGCCGGGCGGGACTTGAACCCGCGGCTTCAGGTTCCCAGAAGTAGGTGTCGCCTGCGCACCAGGCACAAGCTGATCCGTCTGAGATCAAGTACGGCGTCCGGGGTTACCTTTTTTGCAGAAAGAAGTACCCGATTGCCTTCGCACCAGACGGAAGGGTGGGCGCCCGAGATCAAAACGGCGTGACGGCGTGATTTCACCAAAAGAAGTAGCCGTCGTTGCCAGCGCACCGGGCGCTCAAGCTCTATGAAGTTGGCCTGCCTGAGATCAAGATCGGTGACGGTACATTAGGTGCTCTGCCAATTGAGCTACCGAGGAGATCTCCTCCCCAGGCGGGACTCGAACCCGCAACCACCCCATTAACAGTGGAAGTAACCGTCGCCTGTCGCACCAGGCAGAAGTCTTCTCACACGGCAGAGATCACTTCGGATTCGGCAACGTAAGCGTGCTGGGCCGCTGCACCACAGGGTTAATGCACCCCGCCAGGATTCGAACCGGGGTCTCTCTCTTGGAAGGAGAAGTAGCCGAGTTCCTTCGCACCTGCCGTGCGATGAGGAAAACCTACACCTTTTCCGACTGACCGTCAAACCCTTTTCCAAACCGGGTTTTTCAGTTCAGCTGGCGAGGCTCCCGCGGACGTCCACATTGAAGAGGGGGATCGTCTCGATCGGGATCGCCGCAGGTCGGGGGCGATGCTGGGTGGTATGCCACCGCTCGACATCCTGGAGATTGAAGAGGACGCGATTGCGCCCGCCATCTACCTCCGTGCAGTGCTTGTCCGGGAATCCGTTGGACTCCCGGCACTGGAACCAGCGGTGAACCAGCTGACGGCTGATCGGCTTCGTACGCTCCGGGTGCAATGCATTGAGTCGCCGCGCGATATCGGCGAATCCTCCGTAGGTGCTGCCTTGCTCAGCCAGATCAGCCGGATGTCCGAGCAGAGTTTCCGTCATCCGTGCCTCCCCAAGCCTCTGTGGTCGTTGCGGGAACAGGACTTGAACCTGTGACCTCCGGGTATATGGGCCCCGGCGCGCTACCAGCTGCGCTACCCCGCCAAAAAGCGGTTCCGCCGTACGCATCATACGACGACTGGAGCCCCACAGGGAGCGCTAGAAGCGCCTTCACCTGCAGATTCTTCCGGTCCACGGATGCCCAGTGGAGTTACCCTGGGTAGAGGCATCTCTGTGGTTTTCTCAGAATAAAATTTCACGCCGTCAGCACAACCTTCTGACGACTCGTCGATTTCAGTTTCTCCGCTCGAAGCGATCCCTGCGGCTTCGAGCTCTTCCTCTGTACATCCGACGGCCGTGAGGACCGCGGCAATACGATCCAGGGCGCTCCGTATGTCCTGGATGTACACCGAACGCAGCTGTTCCCACAATTCTCGCTGCTGCTGTTCGCTGATGACGGTCGAGGGTATCCGCGTGTACAGCGTCTCCAGCGTCAGCAAGGCGTTGGAGAGGTTCGACTGCACGTACGGCGTCAGCTTGCCTGCGTAGCAAGCCAGTTCGCGATGGTCGATGCCCGCTTCCCGCTCCCGGGTGCGCGCAGACCGAAGAAAACTACCGAAAAGCACCCTTAGATCCGTTCTCTTCCTGATTTTTCCGGGTCGGGGGCCTCACCCTAACAGGCGAGGCACCCCTGCGGAAGGAAAAACTGACTAGAAGGGGACGTTGGGAGCCATCGGATCGGCTTCCTTCGTCACCGTGAGCGCCGGGACGGCCGTGGGAACGGCGTCCTGGACCGGCGCAGGCTGCCCCGCCAGCGGCGGCAGCACCTTCTTAACGTCCTCGCGCTCCTCGCCGTTCCAGGTGCGCGTACCCACCTCGATACGGCAGGTCTTGCCGACGAGTGCCGCTGCGACCTGCTGCGGCGACGGGTTCTGACTGAAGTATGCGGTGTCCAGACCCATGGCCGCCATGTGGCGGAAGAAGAATCCGAGCGCGTTCGCGTTCTCCGGCGAGATCACGAAGTTGTTGGGCACTTTCCGGCCACCGTGCGGGCCGCCGACGATCTCGTACTTGAGGACGATCATGTCCTTGCCGGATCCGGTGGTCTTCGCGGTGCCCTCGACGACGCGGACGTCATACGTCCCGGGCGGGCAGTTGCTGAAGCCCGCGTCCTGTGCCGCCTTGAGCAGGTCGTTGAAGTTCGCCGTCGCCATGTCACGCCACCTCGTTCGTAGGCTCCGTCTCCGCCTCCTGGCGGAGGACGGAGAGCATGTCTTCGATGCTGGGGTTGTCGATGAAGTGCCCGAACCGGCCGCCGACGCGCTCGCCGGTCTCGTATCCGGTGGTCGGGCCGACCAGGAGACGGCGCACGGTGGTGCCGTCCTCCTTGGGTACCGGAGCCAGGTACCCAAGTACGTCTGTGTAGTAAGGGAGCGTCGTCCTGAGCTGTCCCTGGACGTGCGGGTGCCACACGCCGTCCTGCCGCTGGTGCGCCATCGCGATGAAGAGCACGCAGTCAAGGGGACGGACCGGGTTCGTCGTCAGATCACGGAACTTGCGCACCAGATCGGACGCCTGGCGCAGCAGAGTGCCCCAGTCCTGAAGCTGCATGGGGTTGGTGCCCACCAGCGAGTCAACCATCCGCTGCTGGACCTCGGAGATAGAGTCCATCACCACGCTGCGGAAGGGGTGTTTGCCCGAGTTGAGCCACTCGTACGCCTTGAGGACGGTATTGAAGCTGTGGACCGGGACGAGCGCCGTGCTCCAGGATCCGTCGGCCTCCGGGGGCGCCTCGGACACCGGGTCCCACTTCTTCTTCTTGCTCGGGGTGAACCGAGATCCCATCTCGGCGTCGAGCACCAGCCGCGGGCCCGGCGTCGTGTCTCCGAGCGTCGACTTGCCGCCCTTGCTGGGGCCGTAGACGATCATGGAGATGCCGTCAAGCATCGGTTCCCTCCCCGCCCGGCGAGGAGACACCCAAAGTCGCCAACACCGTGTCGATCAAGTCTGAGTTGCGGTAGTCGTACGGGTCCCGCTTGACGAAGTTCGCGCGCATGGCGTCCTTGATGCGGGAGTTGTCGTCGAACATCGAGCAGACGTTCTTGTACGAGCAGTCCCAGCCGCAGCGGTCCGTCATCGGGTTCGGGTAGACGACGAGACGGTGATCCTGGCCTGCGTTCAGCTGCCGGATCACACGGTCCATGTCGTCGAGGACACCGCGGATCCTCGTCAGCATGTTCATGTGCTCGGCGCCGTTGTAGTTGATGTGGACCTGCTCGTAGAACGGGCCGGACGCGCGGGCCGTGCGCTTGGAGCGCAGCAGCATGGCGTACAGGGCGCCGTCCACGCGCATGCCGTCCGACTTGATCGTCAGCAGGGCCGAGTAGATCCTCATCTGCTCGTCGAGGACGAGAAGATCGGCCTTGTGCAGGGTGCCGACGGACTTCCAGTCCCGCAGGCACAGGGCGCCGTCGAACCGGCGGCGGACGATCTGGTCGAGCTTGCCGCTCACGATGGCCATCTCGCCGTTGGACAGCAGGATCGGCACTTCGAGGGCGCGTTCGACGTCCACGACGTCGTACTCCTCGTCGATCCCGGTCTCGGCTGCCCAGTCGAGGTACCCGGAGACCATCGTGGTCGCCCAGTCCTGCTCACCGCGGAGCTCCGCCTCGCCGTCCGGGCGCCGGGTGACCTCGTAGTCGTAGATCACGCCGAGCGCGGACAGCGGGTCGATGTCATGGCCGTAGTACGCCTCAAGGGCGGCATGGATCCGGGTGCCGAGAAGGGCAGCCGAGGTGACCGGCGCCGTCGCCGGGTCCTGGCCCCAGCCCTCGCGGTAGTTCAGCCACCAACTCCGCCTGCAGCGGCGGAACTTGGCTATCTCGGACGGGCTCACCTTCAGCATCAGGCGGCCCCGGACGGTACGCACGGACCGGCGCACTCCCACGAGAACATCTCACCCTCGCAGAAGTGACCATCGTGATCGGTGTCGTCGCAGCCACCCCAGGTCTGCCAGTGGGTGCCGAGGTTGACGCAGCGGAGCAGGGTGCCGTCGAGGTCGACGTATATCTGACAGCGGCGATCCGCGGGCGGGTGCTGGGAAACGGTCACTGGTGGCCTGCGATCTGCGCCAGCTCCCGCAGGGCGATGTATTCCTGGACGGAGGAGATCTTGATCCGGCGCAGGCGTCCGATCTTGATGCTGCGGAGCTCACCCGCGGCGATCAGCTCCTTGGCCTTGGTGACGCCGATGCCCAGGGCAGCCGCGGTCTCCTCGACCGTGTAGAGCAGGCGCTCCACCTCTTGTGCTGTGCTCATGCCGCTGCTCCCAGGAGTTTCGCCAACGTCTGTCGGTCGCGCACGACTTCTTCCATGCGCATCTGCTTTGTCTGCAGCAGTTCGTCCCGGCGCTCTTCGACGGTTCCGGGCGTGACCTGCTTGATGATCCGGATGGCGTCGTGGCGCTCGGAGCCGATGCGATGCACACGGTCTCTGGCCTGCGCGTTCTGGATCTCCGAGTAGCTCTCCTGCATGAAGAGCATCGTTCGGGAACGAGTGAGGGTCAGGCCCTCGGCTCCGGCGCCCAGCGTCAGCATGATCACGCGGATCTGCCCGTTCTGGAACATCTGGACCGCCTGGTCGCGCTCGTACTGCGACTGCGCACCAGTGACCAGGCCGAAGGAGATGCCGACCTTCTTCAGCTTGTCGGCCGCCAGCTCGATCAGCTGACGGGAGACGGCTGCCACGACGAGAGGTTCGTCCGGCCCCATCTCTTCGAGAAGCTCCACGAGATCATCGACCTTGGCCGAGGGAGACGTCAGCCGCAGATCGGCCGTCTCGTACTCGACCATCTCCTCGGTCAGCTCACCGTCACGGATCACCATCTGGCGCTCCCGCCGGGTGCCGGGGACGACCTCCCCGCACGCCGAGGCGAACTGGTTCAGGCGCATCAGCTGAGCCAGCGGGTTGGGTGCGACGAGAAGATCGTTGAGTTGCGCGATCATGTCGCGCTCCATCTCGTCGTACGCCTT
>Ga0247690_1000182_pt1 | contig 14989 bp, 12 predicted proteins | sample CNK31_metaG_FD_183035 | JGI IMG/M metagenome (GOLD analysis project Ga0247690, IMG submission 183035) | Soil microbial communities from Purdue University Martell Research Forest, Indiana, United States - CNK31 | ecosystem: Environmental > Terrestrial > Soil > Temperate forest > Bulk soil... | reverse complement strand
CGCCACCACCGTAGCCGCCGCCACCACCGCCGCCGCTGTAGCCGCCGCCACCGCCGCCGCGTCCGCCGCCACCACCGCCGCCGAATGAGCGTCCGCCACCACCGCCACCGGCGCGGGGGGGACGATCCTCGGCCGCGTTCACGCGGAGGGCGCGGCCACCCAGATCATGTCCATTGAACTTTTCGATCGCCTTCGCCGCATCTTCATCCGATTCGAACTCGACGAACGCGAACCCGCGGGGTCGCCCCGACTCGCGATCGGTCGGAAGAAACACGTCTCGTACCGTTCCGACCTGCGCAAACAACGCTTCGACCTCGTCGCGCGTTGTGTTGAAGTCGAGATTCCCTACGAAAACCTTGGAAGCCATCAACATCTCCTCTTCTGCGGCTGATGCCTGCCAGTGCATGGCTTCCGGCCTTCCGCGCGCGAAGTGTATCGCGTTGCACGATACGTGCGCGGTAAAAACTCAAATCGTCCGGCAACAAACTCAGTAGCCGCCCGCCCCGCCGGGCCGGCTGGCGTCTGCTGTCGGTCCGTTTTTTTGCTCGGTCCAGCGGACGGGGAGCGTGTTCAACTCCACCGAGGAAACGCTGTCCGCCCACTTGTCAAAGAGATCATTCGGCAGAGGCGGAGCGACGGCAGAACGGGCCTGCATGGCGATCAGGTTGGCGAAGGGGCCGAGGTCGCGCAATACGTTCACGATGATCTGCACGAAACGCGGTACATGGGCCCAGGGGCCGTGGGCGTTCGCCACCACGAACTGGGCGGTGGCACCTGCCCGGAATGCCCGCGTCTGTCCGGGCGCAATCGTCGTCAGATGCGGCATGGCCTCGCCTTCCGGGATCTCGGCACCGACGGTCATCGTGATCGTCTGCGAGTCGGGATCGTACGAAGCGGCCATCACCTTATCGGCGATGGCGATCGGAGACGGGGTCAGATTCTCCACCTGGTAGGTAATGCAGATCGTCGAACCGGGAGAGATCGTCTCCTGAATCATCTCCGCGTCGACCTTGATATCGTCCTCGCGGCCGAGTGCTCTGCGCGGGTCTTTGAAATCGACGTGCGCGGCATGGGCCGCGGCGCTCGTCAGAAGGGTGACTGCGACGACCACTGCGATTCTGCCTGAAGACTTCACGGAACACCTCCTGTCAGCGGAAGTGGTCTCAGTCAATCTTCAACACTGCCAGAAACGCCTCCTGCGGAATCTCCACCTTCCCCACCCGTTTCATCCGTTTCTTTCCCTCTTTCTGCTTTTCGAGGAGTTTGCGTTTGCGCGAGATGTCGCCGCCATAACACTTGGCAAGGACGTCTTTGCGCATCGCTTTTACGGTTTCGCGAGCGATGACGCGATTACCAATGGCCGCCTGCAGAGCGACGGCGAACATCTGGCGGGGGATGAACTCTTTCATCTTTTCCACGAGGAGCTTTCCGCGCGCGTATGCCTTCTCCTTGTGCACGATGAGGGAGAGAGCATCGAGCGGGTCCCCGTTGATCAGAATGTCCATCTTCACCAGATCGCTTTCGCGGTAACCGACGAACTGGTAATCGAGCGAGGCGTATCCGCGTGAGATCGATTTCAGCTTGTCGAAGAAATCGAGGATCACCTCATTCAACGGCATCTCATACACGATCATGACTCTGTTGGCGCTGACGTACTCCAGCTTCTTCTGTACGCCACGCCGATCCGTCGCTAGAGCGAGAATCGGGCCAACGAATTCGTCCGTCGTGAGGATGGTCGCTTCGATGAATGGCTCCTCGATGGAATGGATATACGCGGGGTCAGGCATCTTCTGCGGGTTTTCAATCCACAATGACTCCCCGTCAGTCTTTTGCACGCGATAACGAACGCCCGGAGCCGAGGTCAGCAGCTCGAGATTGAACTCCCGCTCCAGACGCTCCTGGATGATCTCCATGTGCAGCAGGCCGAGAAACCCGCAGCGGAAGCCGAATCCGAGAGCGAGCGAGCTTTCCGGCTCGTAGCTGAACGACGCGTCGTTGAGCTTGAGCTTGCCGACCGCGTCGCGCAAGTCCTCATAGTCGTCGGTGTTGATCGGGAAGATCCCGGCAAAAACCATCGGCTTCACTTCCTCGAAGCCGGGAAGGGGCGGCGGCGAAGCATTCGCGGTGGTGATGGTGTCGCCGATCTTGGCCTGAACGATGTCTTTGATGTTTCCGGAGAAGAATCCGACCTCGCCGACGCCCAGCCGGTCGACCAGCTTGATCTTCGGCGTAAACAAACCAAGCTCGGTCACTTCATAGATGCGCTCGGTCGAAAGAAACTTGATGCGCATCCCTTTGCGGAGCTCACCATCGACGATGCGTACGAGAGAGACCACGCCGCGATACGAGTCGTACCAGGAGTCGAAGAGCAGCGCGCGCAACGGGCCGTCCGCGTCACCCTTCGGCGCGGAGATGTTCGTGACGATCTTCTCCAGGATCTCGTCGACTCCGATCCCCGACTTCGCCGACGCCAGAACGGCGTCGTGCGCATCGAGGCCGATGACGTTCTCGATCTGCTCGCGAACCCGCTCCGGCTCTGCCGAGGGAAGGTCGACCTTGTTGATCACGGAGAGGATGTCCAGGTTGTTGGCGATGGCCAGGTAGCTGTTGGCCAGCGTCTGCGCCTCGACACCCTGCGTGGCGTCGACGACGAGCACCGCCCCCTCGCACGCGGCCAGACTGCGCGAGACCTCGTAGGAGAAGTCGACGTGGCCGGGAGTATCGATCAGGTTGAAGACGTAGTCCTGTCCATCCTTCGCGCGGTACTGAAGATTGACGGCTCGCGCTTTGATGGTGATGCCGCGCTCGCGCTCGAGATCCATGTCATCGAGCATCTGCTCGTGCATTTCACGGCCTTCGACCGCGCCCGTCTTCTGCAGCAGACGATCGGAGAGCGTCGTCTTGCCGTGGTCGATATGGGCGATGATCGAGAAATTACGGATGTAGCGAGGGTCAGTCATCAGGCGGCGGGCTGTCTAACACCAACGGCAGCGATTGTCATCCAAGGAGGGAGCAGACGAGTGGATTAGTCGATCAGTGGATTCGTCCTGGCTTCCTATCTACGAATCCACTGATCCACGAATCCACTACTCCAGCAGCCTCTCCACGATCACCACATCCCGCCACACGCCGTCCAACTGCCCATGCCGCTCGTAAACGCCGACCTCGCGGAAACCGGCGGCGCGGAGCAAAGCCCGGCTGGCGGTGTTCTCGACGAAGACGCGCGAGACCAGCTTCCAGTATCCGGCTTCGCGGGCGGCGGCGAAGAGCGCTTCCATCGCCATCCTGCCGGCTCCGCGGCCACGCGCGGCGCGTGAGGCATAGACGGAGAACTCGGCGATGCCGGCGTAGCAATCACGCGGGCGATAGGTCGAGGTGGCAGCGAAGGCGATTACTTCGCCGTCATCGTCCTCGACCACGACGACCGGGTGGCGCCCGTCGAGCCACTGCACCACGTCGTCCGCGGTGCGGTGGCGCGTCTCGAACGTCGCCACCCGGTCGTCGATCCCTTCGTTATAGATGCGCGCGATCGCCGAGGCATCGGCGACCGCGGCATCACGAGTCTTCACTTGCCCGTCAGCTCCTTCACCAGATCCGAGACACCGTAGACCTTCTTCAGCGCGTCGAGGATCCCGGCCGAATGGACGGCTACGGCGCGGCCCTGGCGCTCATCGAACTGGTAGTCCCACGGCAGCGACTGGATGTTGCCGTCGAAGATGATGCCGACGAATTCGTTGTTGCGGTTCACCACCGGGCTGCCGGAGTTGCCGCCGATGATGTCGGCGGTCATGACGAAGTTGTAGGGCGTCTTGTCGTTATCGAGAACGGCCTTCTTCGACATCCACGACGCCGGCAGTTTGAACTCGCCCTCATTGCCATGTTCGGCCGCGTGCTCGAACGTGCCACCGATTTCGGTGGCCCAGGGAACGGCGTGGCCGTTCTCCATGAATCCCTTCACCGTGCCGAACGAAAGGCGAAGCGTGAAGGTGGCGTCGGGATAGGTGTCGCCGCCGCTGGTCTTGAATTGTGCGTTGGCGATTTTGGCGTACGACTGCCGCAGCACCTCGGCGATGTTGTCGTCGTACTGTTTGCGCAGCTCGCGCGCGCGGGCGTCGACCATGCGAGCAACCTGGATCATCGGATCGTTCGAGGCATCGACCGCTGCTTTGCCGCCTTCGCCGAGCGCTTTGCGGGTGGCAACATCACGCAGCTTCGTGCCGCGGACCAGCTCCGAGGCGCGTTCCTGCGGCGACTTGCCGGCCAGGACCTGCTGCACGAGCGGACTGTTCGGCGCCATCTCGAGCAAGTTCGAAAGCGAGTCGGCAAGCGTGACGGTCTCGAGGTCCTCGTAAATCGGCGCCTCGGAGTAGAGTCCTTGCTTCAGCGATGGAAGGTTGGACTCGCGATACTCGCGTAGACGTTCGCCGTTGGGCTTCGTCGATTCATCGCCGAGCCGGAGCAGAGTCCTGGCCATCTGGAAAAGGCCGCTATTGAAGGCCAGACCTCCTTCGAGGAAGCGATACTCGACATACATCGGCCGGTAGGTGGCGATGGCCGTGTCGATGTTCTGCCAGGCATCACCATAGGCCGAGCTCAGCGCCGGATCCGAGGTCACCTTCTGCCGCAGCGCGGCCTCGGTGGCTTCCTTTGCCTTCAGCACGGCCGGATCCTGCAGACCGGCGATCCGGCCGAGGTAGGCCTTGCGCGAGTTCTTGATCCCGAACAACTCATCGTGCGCGCGGCGGTCGTTCTCGATGCTCCGCTGCGCGTAGTTCGTCAGCAGCACTTCGCGGCGGCGGAGGATGTTCAGCGTGAACGGGTAGGCGACGTCGCGGAAAAATTGGAGATGCGTCAGTGTGTTGAGCCGGCTCGTGGAGCCGGGATGACCGGAGACGAAGACGAGATCGCCATCCTTCGCACCGGTCTCGCTCCATTTCAGGTAATCGGCCGGATGGACCGGCTTGTCGTTCTCGTACGCGCGGAAGAAGCAGACGTCGAGGTCGTAGCGGGGATACTCGAAGTTATCGGGATCGCCGCCGAAGAAGGCGATGCCGACTTCCGGGGCAAAGACCAGGCGGACGTCCGTGTACTTCTTGTAGCGGTAGAGGTGGTACTCGCCGCCCTGGAAAAGTGTGACCACGTCGCTGCGAAGGCCGGTCTTCTGCACCGACTCCTGCTCGATGGCGCTCATCACGCCGCGCCGCGCGGCCTGGGCGGCGGCCGTGGTCATGCCCGGCGTGACCGAGGCGTTGACCCGTGCCGTGACGTCTTCGATCGACTGCAGCACATTCAGCTCGAGGTCGACACACTTCACTTCCTCGGCGTGCGTTTTGGCGTGATAGCCGGTGGTTACGTAGTCATGATCCTTCGTCGAGATCTTGGCCAGGCAATCGAGGCCGACGTGATGATTCGTCAGAGCCAGGCCGTCAGCCGAGACGAAGGAGCCGGAGCCTCCGCTGTTGAAGCGGATCGACGACTTCTGGAGATGGTCGAGCCACGCCTGCGTCGGCTCGAAGTTGTAGCGTTGCTTGAAGATGGCGTTCGGTGTCCGGTTGAAAAGCCACATCCCCTCATCCGCCGCGGCGAGAGGAAGAGCGAGGAGCAGCCCGAGGACCGCGAGAAGAGACTTGCGCATCAATGTTGCCTCCAGTTTCAGTTTGCGAGCGGGATTCTACGCACAAACGGGTGACCCGGCGTGTGATCACCTCTCGACCTGATTCGGTAAAATGAGTAGATGGTCACGAATGTCGCGATCGATGATCGCCTGCTGGAGGAAGCAAGGAGGATCGGCGGCCACCGCACGAAGAAGGCGACAGTGACCGAGGCTCTTCGTGAGTACATCCAACGCCGCAAGCAGATGGAGATCCTCAAGCTCTTCGAAACGGTTGCGCTCGACCCGAAGTACGACTACAAGAAGCAACGTCGCCGCTCATGAGGCTCACGTCACGTGTGACCACAAGCTTGGGCCACGAGCTATTTCACGTTCGAGCCAGATTGCTACGACGCTTTACGATTCGTTGCCACGGGAGGCCGCGGCTTACGACTTACGAGCCGATCGGCTAGCTCGGTCTCGAGCTGATGAAGATGTTTCCCATAGCCTTCCGACCCGCCGTATTTCTGAAGCAAACGCGCTCGCGTTTGGTGAACCTCTTCCACGATCGGATCTTCATACTTCTTCATAGTCTTCTCAACATCGGCGCTCGGCTTCACAGTCTCAGCTTACCAGCCCTAGTACGGCTGCCCGGGAGTGATTGTCCACTCCGCCGTCTTGCCAGCGAAGCTGGCTTAAGGTCGTAGCCCCCGGGCTTTGAGCCGGGGGAAAACGAGCATCCCCAAGTTTTTGCAGCCCGCTTGAGCGGGCGACACAAGAGCGGTGATACATGGTAGCTCTGTCGCCCGCTGAAGCGGGCTCGGAACAATGTATGCCCGCGTTTCCCCCGACTGAAGCCGGGGGCTACGACCTTAAGCCAGCTTCGCCGGCTCAAATCGGTCAGCCGACGACTGAACCTACACAGTGGCGTGTGCCTCATGACTGAAGGACTCACGCGGAGGCGCGGAGAAAGAAGCTCCTCTCATCTCCTCCGCGTCTCCGCGGCTCCGCGTGAGCTCAAGCCCCCTCACCGCCAGTTCGCGACCACCGTCAACGGCGACGTATCCGCCTCCCCACCGTTGGCGATGACGCGGCCGTCGGGGGCCAGGTCGTAGTCGGAGGAGGAGATGGGATTTACGTCGAGGCGGTAGCGGGGGCGGGTGGCTGTGATGGCGAAGCCGCCGCCTTGCTGCACGTCGACCTCCGTCAGAATCTTGTCGGTGGTGAGGTAGTCGAGGTGTTTTCCATCAGGCGACCAGCGCGACGAGTGGCCGCCGGAGGTAGTGACCTGCCATTTGCCGCCGGTGCCGAGGAAGGGGACGACGTAGATCTCGTCGCGGCCGCTTTCGTTCGAGGTGTAGGCGAGCCAGCGGCCGTCGGGGGAGATGCGAGGGTCGTGGGCCGCAACGTTGCCGGCGATGAGCGGGCGTGGCTGCTGGCCGGGGACGAGCGGTACGGCCCAGATCTGCGGATTGGCGCCGGCTCGCCAGAGCGAGACGGCGACCCAGCGGCCGTCGGGTGATACCGAGCCGGGATCGGCGTCGCCGGCGAGGCGTGCCACGAGCTGGCGCGGTCCGTTGCCGTCGGCGCGGCGGCGATAGATGGCAGCCAGCTCCTTCGGCTGATCGCGGGCCGCATAGATGATCTCGCTGCCGTCAGCACTCCAGACCGGCGCTTCATTCATCGAACCCTCGAACGTCAGGCGTGTGCGGACGTCGCGGTCGGCGTCGATGACCCAGATGTCGGCGCGCGGCTCGCCGGCGTTGGTAACCAGGCGGTGGCCGTCGGGTGAGAGTTTCAAATCGTAATAACGCGCAACGTCGCCGGCGGTGCCGAGGTTCTTCCCCTCGCGGCTGAACCAGACCAGGTGCGTGCCCGAAAGCGCGCCGCCGGGCTGATAGACGAGCGTGCGGCCGGCGGCATCGAACACACCGTGCCATGTCGAGGCGTCGAAGCGGACGTTCTGCACGACGATCGACGGCGTTCCGGTCAGTACGCCAGGCGCCGCATCGAACGGCTGGCTCACGAGCGCCCCGTCGCGGAGCATCAGAAGCCGGCCGCCGACATAGGCCACGTTCGCCAGCGTGTGCGCGACGATGCGATCGGTTTGACCGTCGAGCGTCCGGAAGTGAAGGGACGTGGCCCGCGAGCCCTGATCAAAATGGTTCGCCGCAAGGTAGAGAAACGCTTTGCCGCCAGGAAGAAAGAGCGGCCAGCGATTCGTCGTCATCCCCCCGACGGGCGTCGTCAGCGCGGCCGGTGCGCCGCCGTTGGAGGCGACGCGAAAAAGGCCGGCGCGCGTTTCCGGCGCGTAGACGATGACATTGGCGTCGCTCCACGATCCCCCGCGGGCGTCCGGAGCATCGGCGATGGCGACCGGAGCGCCACCCGAGGTATCGACGGTTTGGAGCTTTCCGTGGGCGAAAAAGGCGAGGAAGCGGTTGTCGGGCGACCAGAAGGGAAACATGGCGTCGTCGCTGCTGCCGATCTCGCGCGGATCGGCGGAGTCGAGCGAACGGACCCACAATGTCCGTTTTCCCTCGGGGGAAACCGCGACGAACGCAAGTCGGCGGCCGTCGTTCGAAAGAACCGGGGAGCCCGCATAGTCGCCCGTGAAGACGAAGCGAAGTCCCGGCGGCGGGACGATCGCCGCGATCATCGGCCGGTCGCGCGAGGCGATCTCGCGGCCTGCCCACACGGCGATCCCAATCGCCGCACCGATCGCCATCACCAGTGCAAGGGCCCAGAGCGCACGTTCCCGTCCCGTACGCCGCTGCATGCCGGCCAGCAGCAGCGGTGCCGACGGGTTCGACTGCTCGTCGCGGATCCATTGCAGCGCCAGCATCACATCGTGAGCGGTCTGGAAGCGATCGTCGGGATTCTTGGCCAGGCAGCTTCGTACAACGCGGTCGAGAGACGTCGGCGTCATCGGCCGCAGCGTCGCGATCGAAGGAGGATCGCTGGCGATGATCTGCGCGATCATACCGGCGCGGCTGGAGGCGTTGAAGGCGCGCCGCCCCGTCACCATTTCGTAGAGCATGCAACCGAAGGCGAAGATGTCGGTGCGCGCGTCGCTACGCCCGTATTCGACCTGTTCGGGGGCCATGTAGCAGAACGTCCCCACCAGCGTCCCTTCGGCGGTGAGCGGTTCGTCGGGCAGCATCACCGTCGCGCTTTGGCCCGACGTCGATCCGATCAGCGCCGCGTCCATGGCCTTGGCCAGACCGAAGTCGAGAAGCTTCGCGCCGCCCCGCGTGAGGATGACGTTTCCCGGCTTGAGGTCGCGGTGAATGATGCCGGTACGGTGTGCTTTGTCGAGCGCGTCGGCGATCTCGATCCCGTGACGCAGAACGTCCGACAGCGGAAGCGGCCCGCGGGCCAGGCGCTCCGTCATCGGCTCGCCATCGAGGTACTCCATGACCAGGTACTCGATGTCGTTCTGCTGCCCGACGTCGAAAAGCATGCAGATGTGGGGATGGTTGAGGCTCGATATGGCCCGCGCCTCACGCTCGAAACGCGCCCGAAGCTGCGCGTCGCGCGCGAACTCCGCCGGCAGCACCTTGATGGCCACCTCACGCGACAGGCGCGTGTCGCTGGCACGGTAGACCTCCCCCATCCCGCCCGCGCCAATGGGTGCGGAGATCTCGTACGGGCCGAGCCGGGTGCCAGCAGGGAGTGACACGATGAGGGAAGTGTAGCCGGAGACCCGATTCCAAACGAAAGATGCCGATTCCGGACAAAAGATCAGGATTCCGGACAAAAGATGCTGATTTCGAACAAAAAGTCAGGATTCCGTACGAAAGTTCAGGATTCCGTACGAAAGTTCAGGATTCCGTACAAAAGATGCTGATTTCGAACAAAAGATGCCGATTTCGAACAAAAGATCATGATTCCGTACGAAAGTTCAGGATTCCGTACGAAAGATGCCGATTTCGAACAAAAAGTGCAAACTGACTCTTAAACAGTCAAATAACCACAAGTCTCAGTCCCAGCTCGTCCCGTTCATCTTCGCCACGATCTTGGCCACCTCGATGTAGTCAGCGCCGTCGCCAAGCTGGTTGAGAGAGGCTGAAAAGAGATGCTGCGTCAGCGCCAGCATCGGCGTCGCGGCGTGCTGCTGGTGGGCGATCGAGGCTGCTATGCGGATGTCCTTGTCGTGGTGGGCGAGCTTGAAGACGAGCGGCCACTTGTGATCGAGAAGGCGCATCGGGAGGAGGTTCTCCGAGGCGTTGGAGCGGCCGCTTCCGGCATTCGTCACGGCGAGCGCGGTCTTCAGATCGATGCCGTACTGCTTGGCCAGCAGCAGACACTCCGAGGTGATCCAGACTGTAGCGCCCATGATCGTGTTCGTCAGCACTTTGATAGCGTGGCCGGAGCCGACGGGGCCGACGTGAATGATGGTCTTGCCGCAGAGCTGCAGGATCTCGCGCGCCCGCTCGAAGTCGCCGGCGTCGCCTCCGATCATGATCGTGAGCGTGGCGTTCTCCGCACCGACGGTTGCGCCGGTGACTGGGGCGTCGACGAAGGCAACGCCCTTTTCCGCAAGACGGGCGGCGGTCTGGCGGCTGGCGTTCGGGTCGCCGCTGGTCGCGTCGATCCAAAGCGTTCCTGGATGTACCGACGGAAGCAGCTTGTCGACGATCTCGTCGACCTCGACGCTCGTCGGCAGCATGGTGATGATGACCTCGGCGTTGACACAGTCCGCAAGGTCGTTGGCCAGCGTCGTCCCGTGCTCCCGCGCGTGGCGCTCCGCCTTCTCGCGGGTGCGGTTCCAGACGAGGAGATCGTGTTGTTTGGCGAGGTGGCGCGCCATGGGGAAACCCATGGCTCCTAGCCCGATGAATGCGATTTTCATGGACGCATTCTAATCGGGGGATGGCCCGGACAGCCGTTCGATCGAGACCCTCCGGCACGCGTTGCAGAGAGAGAGAGGTAGCTTCAGCAATTGTCCACGGGAGGCACGCCCATTCGCCCGCTCTTCCCGTGGTTGGGTCCGAGGTGGGCACGTAACTGAAGGGTCTCGATTGACCGGCTGTTCGGTTTTCAAAGATGGTGAAAATAAAAAAGGGGCGCTACGCCCCCCTTGTTTGCCTTGCGGCCAATTGCTGTGTGGGTCAGTTTAGATCCGCCACGTCGGAACAATTGTGACCCAGCTCACAAAAAAGTCAAGTTCGTTTATACCAATCGGCGTTGATCTGCGTGAAATGCTTCCACTGCTCCGGCACCAGATCCTGCGGGAAGATGGCCTGCACGGGGCACGCCGGCTCGCACGCACCGCAGTCGATGCAGACCTCCGGGTCGATGTAGAGCATCGTGTCATCCGCGAAGCCGGCCTCGTCCTTGCGGGGGTGGATACAGTCAACAGGGCAGACATCGACGCAGGCAGTGTCTTTCGTCCCGATACACGGTTCAGCGATCACGTAAGTCATGGCTGGCGCATTTTAAGTGAAGAAGTAACGGGTCAAGTGAAAAAAAATCGGTCCGGCGAAGCAGATCGAGTCGATACGGTCGAGCACCCCGCCGTGGCCCTGGATCGATGACCCCCAGTCCTTCACTCCTCGGTCGCGCTTGATCGCCGACATCGTCAGCCCGCCCAGGAAGCCCATAACCGTGATGACGAAGGCCATGCCCATCGCCTGACACATGCTGAACGGCGTTACCCGCCAGAGCGACGTGCCGATCAGGGTTGCCGAAATGATTCCGCCGATGAGCCCCTCCCACGTCTTGCTCGGGCTGATTACCGGCGAGATCTTATGGCGGCCGAGGAGCTTGCCCCAGACGTACTGCAACACATCGCTCAACTGCACGACCACGACCAGAAAGAAGAGCAGGCGTGCGTTTTTTCCCGCGTAGCCGGGGATCTGCAGCATCAGCAGCGCCGGCACGTGGCTGACGCAGTAGACGCACACCATGAGACCCCACTGGATCTTCGAGCTTCTCTCCAGAAACGCGTTCGGATCGCCGGAGATGGCGATGCGCGACGGGATGAAGAGAAAGGCGTAGACCGGGATGAGCACGCTGAAGAAGCCGTACCACTGCGTGGCCACGAGGTAGTACTGCAGCGGTGTGATGACGAAGAAGACCCAGAAGAGCGCGGAGTGGTCGGCCGGTCGCGTCGGCGTGAGCGTGATGAATTCGCGCAGCGCGAAGAACGAAAGTATGGCGAAGAGGATGACCGAGCCAAGGCCGCCGGTCAGAAGCGAGAGGGCGAAGACCGCCGACATCACCCACCAGGCGCGGATGCGGGCGTTGAGGTTGTCGACGACGTCGCTTCTACGCCGCAGCTTGATGAGCTGCCCGATGATCGTGGCGACGAGCAGAAGTCCTAGCACTCCGCCGAAGAGCATCAGCGTCTGCCGGTCGCGAATCATGGTCACCATTGCCGAAGCTCCAGAATGGCGTTGCGCGCGCGGTCGAGAAAGGCGTTCTTCTCCTCGTCTTCACCGACGTGCATCGGCTCGCCGAAACTGACGGAGGCCAGCATCGGCACCGGCACGAACTCCCCCTTCGGCAGCACGCGATTGAGGTTGTTGATGTAGGCCGGGATCAGCTCGACATCCGGCCGCGCTTTGCCGAGCCGGTAGAGTCCACTCTTGAATGGGGCGATGGTCGATCCATCGCCGCGTGTTCCCTCGGGGAAGATGATCAACGAGTGACGTTCGCCGAGACCTTCGAGAAGGACATCGATCGCCGTCTGCGGCGAAGACTGCGCGGGCTGCCGATCGACGAGCACCGCGTTGAAAACCTTCACGCCGAGGTAGCGGCGAAACCCGGGCCGGTCCCAGTAATCCCTGGCAGCCACGGGACGGGTCATGGCACGGAGCTTCGGCGGAAGCGCGGCCCAGACAAGAACGAAGTCGAGGTGGCTGGCGTGGTTGGCGAAGTAGATGCGCTGCCGCTCGTCGGGCGTGAAGCCGACGCGCCGCACGTTGCCGCCGGCGAGAACGCGCGCAATCCCGACGACGCCTTTCGCTACGAGTCTCCTCACCGCGACTCCAGCTCCGCGGCGATACGGCGCGTGCGGCGGATCATGGTGACGATCGTGCCGAGGATGATGGCGATCAACGCCAGCATCAGCGCATAGTCGCGGTAACGGAAGTAGCCCGCCGCGGCGTCGACGATGATGGCGATGGTGAGCGTGGCCATCCGGTGCTGTTTCGCCATCGGGCCGACGAAGTCCTGTTTCGCTCGGACGGAGCCTGCCAGAACGCGCACGTACGCCGTCATCACCGCCAGAAGCCCGGCGCACCAGCCGAGCGTTGGCCCAAGCATGTAGAAGCGGATGATGGCGTAGCCGGCCGGAACGATGATCAACGGGTCGGCGATACGATCCGGCAGCTCGTTGAAGATGTCGCCGGTCTTCGACGCCATCTTTCCTTCGACCGCCACCATCCCATCGAACAGGTTGCAGAGAAGCCGCAACTGGATGCATGCCGCCGCGGCGATCAGCAGCACGACGCGATTCACTCCTTCCGCGTTCCTGCTGGCGATCAACGCCGCGCCGGCACCGAGGGCGAAGACGATGCTGAAAACCGAGATGGCGTTCGGCCGAACCCGCCAGCGCACGAGCAGCGACGCCAGCGCTTTTGCCCAGCCGCGCTCGCGCGTTTTGAGAGGACGACGGTCCATCGGGATACGGCGATTGTATTCTGGACTTGCCCAGGAGTCTGCGCGGTAGATGGTTCTTGCGACACTGTCGACGAAGCCTTGGGCAACCAACGCCGCCGGCCGTGCGGCCTACCGCAAGGCCCGATGCCTCGGCACGACTTCCGGCCCCACGGAGAAGGCCGGGGCCATGGTCACGGTCGTGGTGTTTCCGACAGCGTCCGCCAGATCGATCTTGAGGTCGACCAAGCCGCGCTCGACGTTGGTGACGTTCGCCAGATCGACGCGATAGAGAGTCCCCGCGCCGCTCGCTGCATCTTCCGTCACCTGCGTTGCCGTGAGAGGACGCCACGCCGCTTCGCCGCTGTAGCGATAAGAGACGTGCGTGGCGTCGCCGCGGATCGTTTGATAGGTGCGGTTGCCGGTGGCGGTGATGCCGAAGTCCGCCGCCGAGAAAAGAAGCGAACCGCTCCCGTGAGGATCGAGGCGTGAGACCAATGAGCCGTTACCGTCGAGCATCATCATCGTCGTCAGCGTCGGCGGGAGATAGTCGGTTCGCGATGAGTCGATGGCCATCGAGAGCGTCGTGGTCTTGTTGATGCCGGGATAGAGCTCGCCCTGATTCGTCGACTCGACACGGTACGGACCCCGCACCGCGCCATCGATCGCCGTCGAGTAGCCGCCGCTGAGGATCTGCGTGCCGGTCGCTCCGTAGAGGGTCGTTACCGTGTTGAGGCGATCGAGCACTCGTGCCTCGCCGAGCGGACCGAGCATCTCGACCGTCACGGTCGCGCGCAACCTTGTCGTGCTGATCGATCCGGCAGTCGTAAAGAAAGACGTCGGAAAGCGCGGACCGAGGCCGAATTGATACGTCGGGCCACTGTAAGTCCATGGCAGCAGGCCGGCGCTGGAAAGGCTGATCAGTTTGTCGTTGATGACGCGCAGCATCGGCGTCGTGTATTGCGTGATCGTGTCGGTGATCGCGCTGAACGTCAGCCCGTAGCTGTAGCTCGGATGGACGTCCGGCGAAACGAAGACCCGCGCGTTGGTGACCAGCGCGTCGACGACGCCGACCGCGGCCGGCAGACCCGAAGATCCCCCTGTCGTCGTCACGAGTGCGCTGAGGCGCCGGTCGCCTCGCGACGCCGGCGGGACGCCGATCTGCATCGTGCCGCCACGCAGCGCCGACCCGCCGGTTGTCAACGAGGCATCCTCCGACACTCCGGTGAGCGGCGGATGTTGAATCACGTAGAAGTCCTTCGCCACCGTGTCGAGCAGCGTCTCGTAGAAGAGAAGCGTCTTCTTGTTCGTGACGTCGGAGAAGTGCATGGTGTGGACTCTGCTCCAGGGGAACCCCAATGCCGTGATCCCCCCCGATGGCGCGTCCAGAAGAATGCGCCCCGAGCTGGCGTAGCCATTGCCAGACAGCGTTTGCCCTGTCTCTTTCCGTCCGCCCAGCGTGATCGTGTGCGGAATGTCCGCCGCGGTCAGCGCAATCAGCGTGTCTTTCGTGACGGCGAACGCTTCACGGGCGATGAAATCGACGGACGTGGCCTCGCCCGTTTTCGGGTCGATTTCTGACGTATAGATCAGCATGTCCCAACTGCCCGGGAGCATCAGCGCTTCGGAGGTATTCTCATCGAGAAATGCGCCTCCGATGAGGCTCGTGCGCGCGTTGTTGATCCAGACAGCGTCCGGAAAGGCGCGATCGAACGTCACCAATGCCCGTGCCGCCTTCGTGAATGCGAACTGGATGTTGCGGATGTCGGTTGCCGAGGCCGCATTCGTGAAGAC
>Ga0247690_1000156_pt1 | contig 15887 bp, 34 predicted proteins | sample CNK31_metaG_FD_183035 | JGI IMG/M metagenome (GOLD analysis project Ga0247690, IMG submission 183035) | Soil microbial communities from Purdue University Martell Research Forest, Indiana, United States - CNK31 | ecosystem: Environmental > Terrestrial > Soil > Temperate forest > Bulk soil... | reverse complement strand
CCAGACGGGAAGGCCTGGGAACATTCGTTTCAGTTCTTCGGTTGCGGATACGTCGCCTTGGAGGGCGGCGTTGAGGAGCTTGAGCTTGCGAGGATCGACGAGCTTTGCCGGTGGTTCCGGTTGCTTCTCGATGCGCGGGCGGTTCTCCGCGTCGATCGATGCTTGCTGATATCGGCACTGCTCGGCAAAGGCGGCGCAGGACGGCGCAAAATCCCGGTTATGGTCCTTCACCTGCCCAGTGATGAAGAGGCGCGCTGCTCGGGCTATTGCCTCCTGCGCTATTCCTTCAACGGCCATGAGGTAGGCGCGGATCTGCATATCGGGGTCAGTGCCTGCCGAGGCTGGGAAGCCCGAAAGCATCGCTGCTATTGCCAAGGTAGTCTCTCGCGGCGTCTGCGATCGACCGGCGTCCGCTGCGCTGGATTGGTTGGATCTCATCTTCGAACCTCCCTTGGTTTAGCCAGGTGCTTGCGTGGGGGATGAATTGGATGTCCCGGCTTTGGAGATACGGGAGCTGGCGGCGAAGGCCGGCGAGGATGGCGGCGGGGTCTGTGCCTGCCTTTACCTCTTTGTCCCATGCCTTCTGGGCGGTGCGCTTGGATACGCGGCGCGGGTACAAACTCCAGAATTCGTTGAAGTCGTTCATCGTTCACCTACCATGATTTTGTCTGCGATTGAGTTGGCGGCGTATTGTTCGTCTTGATGTGAGCTTGGCTGCCAGTTGCGGGCTATTACGGCGCAGCGGTTGCGCTCGGAGAGGATGGCGCGACCGATCGTCCTGATAAACTCGCCTTTCCACCCGCCGACTGGCATAGCCTCACGGTCACCGGCCACTCTTTCGACTACGGATTCGTAATATTCCTCGGCCAAGCTCATGATTGCTTCGTCGCTCACGCTGCTAATCCTTCTTCCGCCGTCTGGAGCAGCACGACGCAATCGGCCGGAAGCTCTTCCGCCCATGTCATCGTCAGCCGTTCGCAGAGATTATCGTTCTTGATGACGCCGTAATGCTGAAGGCAATCAAGGACAGCCTTCGACCGGTTATCGAGGTCTTGGCGCATGTTCTGGCGCTTGAGCGCTATGTGGAGCGAGAAAGGCGAGGTTACTGGCTTCGCTGGGATCTTGATGAAGTGTCCAGCGTCGTGCCGCCATTTCTTATAGCTTGGCGACAGCCGTCTGTTCATGCCCCAGCCGTTGTATAGATCCCAAGCGCTCGGCGGATATGGAAGATGAAAGCGCATGGTCAAATCCGCTCCTCCTTGCCGTCATAGCCAGCGAACGGGACGAGCTTGCGGAGCTTGGCCGTGGGAGCGTGCTTGCGCTCTTTCGGCTCTACGTCTTTCCATGTGACAGGGACGGCGCGTTCTTCTCGGCGCTCGGCGTTGATGAGATTGTAGACGCGGGATTCTGGCCATCCGAGGTGTGCGGCAATCTGGGCCGTGTCCATGTTGTGGGGAGCGCGGAAGAGGGAGAGGAGCTTCTGTGTCATGCTGCGGCCCTCATCTTGAGAATGCCTGTAGGGACGTTCGTACCGGCCTCGGAGAAGCTGCCGACCGGAAGGTCAGTCCACTGCCCTTGGAGCTCCTGGTGGTCGTAGTGGGCGGTTGCCGGGAGGATAGACACGAGCGTGCCACCTGGCTTGAGGAATTTGAGAGCGTGGCGAACGTGCTTGACGTAGTGCCGGCCATAGAACGGCGGGTTCATCACCACGAAATCGAACTCAGGCCGTGGAGGCTGATCGAGGAAGTTGCCGGTCAGGACAGAGTGACCCTTTGCCCTGGCTTCAGCCGCACGGCCAGCATGAACCTCGATGCCGAACGGACGGCAACCACAACGACGGAGCTCGTCAAGGATCCGCCCGTCTCCGCAGGACGGCTCTAGAACACGATGGGCAGGCGCCTCGCGACCTGAGTAGTCATCGCGCTTGTAGATGCCGGCGACGCTGAGAGCTCGGTCTATGACCTCTTGGGGCGACCAATAGAACTGCAGGTCTTTCGATACTGCCGTGCTTGCCTGCGGCTTGGCGTCTTCCTCCTCGGCGTCTGGCAGAACATCGCCATAGAACTCCGCCAGAGCTCGGTTGATGTCGAGCAGTGCGTCTGGGCTGAAGAACACATGAGCATTACCGTTGGAGAACTTGCGGACGGTCAAGCCACGGTTCGGCGTGAGGATCACATCATCCTGGCCGCCACGGTACTTTTTCAGCTCCAGACCATGTAGCACACCATCTTTGCCGGCTCGATGGCAAGCGTCGAGCTCCGCCATCTCCTCGTATTCAATCTGAGGATCGCCGCGGTAGGCTGCTAGGGCATTGGCGATATCGCGGAACTTGTCGCGACCCCAACCGCTGTATTCGCCCCAATAGATGATCACGCGCTTAGGAAGGCCTTTGACGCCGATCTTGACCTTGGAGTGTGACTTGTAGGCCGGATCCAGGTCAGCGAAGACTTCAGCCAGCCCGCGCAAGATGTGGTAGCGCGGGCGCATGAGGTAATCACCAAACGTTGCCTTGGCATTATCGAAGGTCAGTTCTGGCGGCTGCTCAAGCGTGCGCTCGAAAAGCTTCTTGTCCTTGGCGCTGGCAATGCGGTCGATCTGGAGACGGTCATAGATGGCCTTCCATCCAGACTTGAGGAGGTTTGACCGCAGATCGCGCGCTGACAGGTGCGGCCGGTGACGAGTAACCGGCGCCACGTACTTCCCTTGGACGCTGGAAGCGAGCTCCAGTTGGCTGAAGGCTGCTTCGAACGCAGAGATGGCACCTTCAATCGCGGCGTTCTTTTCCTCATATTCGTCTACGAGGTCTAGGACTGTGCGTTGTGTGACGATCTGGTTCATGCTGCCCTCATTGAAGAAAATAGCCGCCGTTAGACGGCTCAGTTGCGGTGACCGGAGGTATGGGCCACCGGGGGAACGTCAGGGGCGGCCTACTCGCCTGCCCATTCGACCGTGATTTTCATGAAATCCGAGCTTTGCCGCTGCCTTAGATCTGGCGGCAGCGGCTTCCTCGATTGTTGGGAACATCCCGAGATAGACTTCTTTGCCGTGATGGACGATTTTGGCTTTGAAGTTGTTCGACCGCTTGTGGAGATAGACGCCCATCACGCCAGTCGAGTTTCGTATGCCCATGCCGATGTTTCGAGAATTGTCCGCATGCCCAACGCACCGCAAATTGCTTATCGCGTTGTTTTCTCGGTCCCCATCGATGTGGTCCAAGAACTGTGGGGGCCATTCTCCGTGGACGTAGAGCCATGCGAGACGATGCGCTGCCCACTCGGTGCCATCCATGCGAATACGCCAGTATCCGTTGATGTTGAGGCTGCCGGCCGGCTTCCCGGCGAAGTTACGGTTGAGCCTGTCCTGATGTTTTCTGCCATCGGTGACCGCCTTCCACGTGAAGATGCCGGTCACCGGATCGTAAAGAAGCCTTTCCATCAGGCGCTCTCTCGTCATGGTTTTCATATCCAAGCCCCTACTCACGCTTTCTTCGGACGAGCTTTGCCAGTTTTAGGCGCAGCCATTCCCAGCCCCGCCGAAGCAGGCTTTTGGTCAGTCTCTTCATTAGTGGTTGTCCCTAGACGTTCGGACCTATAGCGATCCGCTGCTTCCTCGTTCGCGAGGCAGACTGCGTCGTAGTGCAGCCGAAGCTGCCTATAGACTTCGCCTGCCACGTCCTTCATCTCCCTCGTCTTGTACTGTAGACGAAACAGATAGCTTTCCGGAACTCCTGTTTTCTTGGAGAGCCGATACCTGGCGGATTTCTCACGGTCGCCGCGACCTGAGAACTCGAGGTTCATCAGCTGCTCAGCCCAACCTTTTGCTTCAATCAACGCCGTGCTTGTCATCTTATCCTCGGAAACATTCTTTCCGTTTTTGGAAAACCAATTGCCGTACATTCCTTGGTCCCTCTATCATCTTCGGTCTCGTGCAAGGAGCCGTTGAGATGCAGAGAGATAAAGGCACTCATTCAGTGGTAGGAGACGAAGGAAGCGCCCTTGCCGGGGCTGCTGATCCTTCGTCTCGCTCAGGCACCCGCCGCCAGGTTCCCGTTATTCTCATTCACCGACCATCTTCCGCCGCCGCCTCTGATGGTATTGGTGATGCAATCGAGCCCGAGTTGGGGTTTGAGAGCTTGGGCTCGATTGCCATTCGATTGTTCGCGCAATGGAAGTTGCCGCGTATGCAAATGTCGCTGGAGCCCGCCCGAGAGAGGAGAGACGGGCCCCAGCCTTCCGAGGTCAGTGGGAGGAAGACTGACCGTCAGGATTGAAATTGCGTAGATCGCCCTCAAGCGCCGCGTAGCAGGCCATATCGAGTTCCTGCTCTTCATTGCGGCTGCAGCGTCCAGAGGTGGCGCAGATCGCCAGAGCTAGGCCGGTGATAGCCACGGCAGGGACGCCGACAGCGAGGAGGATCATGAATGCGTCGTTGCTCATGCGCTTATCCTCTGCTTGGAAGGGTTCAGCATGGCTTTGAAGATGGAGATGTCAGTCTTGCGCTCGACGACAGGACGGAATCTGGACGAGGCAAACCCTATGTGCAGCTCGTTCGGTTTAGCCTCAAGCAAAGCCACACCATACTCGGTGGTTCCAAGACACGTTGGGAGCATCCGGTCAAGCAAGCCGACAACCGTGTAGACGCAGCCCAATCTAAGGGAGGCGGATTTGTCGTCGTTAATGCAAACAACCTTCTGGCCGACATGGAAATTGCAGCTCATTGCCCAATCCTCGCCGTCTTGGAACCAGCGCAGAACTCAGCAGCAGTCCCAGTGCGAGCGATGATGTCCGTGTATGCCAGCTTCATGCCGAGGGCGATGTATGCCGCTGCTTCTGCCGGGATGTCGGTTTCTTCTGCGCCGCGCGTGACGAGTTCAGTAAGGACGCCCTTCTGGACCTGCGCTCCGCATACCTCGATGCCGACTGCGGTGAGAGCCGCAGTCCTGAGGCTCCCTTCAGCCATTGCAGGGGAAGCTATGAGAAGTGATGAAAGTGCTAGTGCGTATTTCATGCTGCAAACTCCTCTATGGACGTGATGCGATGTTCGATGGCGTAGGCCCTGCCCTCTTCCGCAAGCTCGTCGGCTCGTTCGTTACCGAGAATGCCGCTGTGGCCGCGAACCCAAACGATCTTGCATGGGAAGGCGTCATGAGCCGCAGCTATCGCCTTCCAAAGCCCTACGTTCTTCAGGCTTGCTTTGCCTTTTTCCCAACCCTTGCGCGCCCAACCGTGGCGCCACTCGTTGCAGCCCTTAACGACGTATTGGCTGTCGCTATGGATGCGAACGGCAGAGGCTTCGTATTTGTTGGCGCGGGAGAATTCGATTGCAGCGAGAACAGCGGTCATTTCCATGATGTTGTTCGTGCTTTCGATGTCGCCGCCGCTCTGTTCCCAGAACACGTCACCTCGTTCGTCGTAGACCACAAAGGCCCAGCCGCCAGCGCCTGGGTTCGGCTCACATGCTCCATCCGTGTAGATGTGGAACCGAGCCGCAGATGGCACAAAGGCCTCCGGAGCTTTGCTCCTTTCGTTCCGGTTCCGCCTCATGCTGCATTTTCCCGATTCTCGTGCAGCGCCTTCTCCATGAAGGCCATCAGCCGGTCGTATGTCTTGATGGTGAACCCCGCGTTCCCGCGGATTCGCTTGAAGACGGTATTATCCTTGACCGCCTTCAAGCCGATCGTTGCCTCACTCATTTCAGTGAGACGCGTGCACCGCTCGGCAGTGCTGATTAATTTGGCGCGAAGTTCGTGTTCCATGCCTGATATTAAATACGTATTTTTCCGTATCTATCAAGCGAATTTTTACGCATGGACGATTTTTTACGTACGAGTACCCTGCGACTCATGAGTCTGATCAGTAAAAAAGCCCTAATGAAAGCCATGGACGCTGCCGGCATCCAAGCCGCGCCGCTGGCCTTGATGATCGACCGTGACAAGGACTACATCCGAGATTACCTTAAGGGCCGGAAGCAGAGCATTAAGGCAGACGATGCTCAGAAGATCGCCGACGCCCTCGGAGTGCCACTCTCGGAACTCACAGAGCGCGCTGGAGAGCATTCTGATGAGTTAGGTATGGAAGTGATAGGAAAAGTCGCGGCAGGCCTCTACAGGGATATATCGATCGAGGACCAGGACGTCGTAAGGCCAAGGATAACCTTCGCCAGAGATTTGCGGTTCTCCCACGCCAAGCAATATGCCCTAGAGGTCGAAGGCGACAGCATGGACCAGTTGTACCCGAACGGCAGCTTCGTGGTGTGTGTGGATTATGTAGGAAGTGGTCTGCAGCTAAAGACAGGGATGAGCGTCCACGTCGAAAAATCCGTGGTTGGGGGCCAGCTCGTAGAGGCAACGCTTAAAGAGGTCCACAAGGACGGAAAGCGTGTCGTTCTAAAGCCTAGATCGAATAACCCATCTCATAAGCCAATTGAGCTTACAGGCCATGAAGGCAATGATATTGAGGTAAAGGGTGTCGTTATTGGGAAATGGGAACCAGTGGCGTTTGACCTCTAATGTTTAGACGCCGCCATTTTCTCGGAAAATGGTGTTATCATATCTCGATCTCCGATCTCATCTCTGTCTCTAATGTCCTATCTCACGTCTCGATCTAATCTCCATCTCTATCTCTATGTATGGCAAGAGGTATAGATAGGGGTATCAATACCTTAAAATGGCTCGCCATAGCCTGAATTATTTTGCGCTCGCTTTTTCTTTTCAGAGGTAGCGTGCTGCTGTTTTTCATAGCTTTTTTCCAACTCCTCCATGGCTGCGTCTCCCACGGTCTCACTATCGACGCCCTGAATGACGCGTAGGCACCCCTGGTAGTGCTTCTCATTGGTTATCGGGTTCTCCTCAAACCAACCAACCACATACAGATCGTGGGTTTCCTCGTCGAAAAGGACCATCCCTGAGTCTGCGACCTCCCTCCTAGCCTTTACGTATTGCTCCACGTCCATACCGAGGTCGTGTGACGCGTATCCATCTGGAAGGTGGTGATACCCAGAGCTGTTTTGGTGCGCGCTCGTGAGGAAGTAGAGCATCGCCAACTTACCATCGACAGACATCTTCTTGAACGGTCTCTTCCCCCATATGCGGGGGTCTACTTTATGGAATGTACGCATCCGAGCCTAAATCCTTGTTGCTCACTACGATGCGTATACAGATAGCGGATTTATCCGCACGGCACAAATTATTTCTGTCGGATTTTTCCGCACTGCGTATTGCAATACGTATTTTTCCGTATTATTGTTTCCCTACTAGCCGATCACGACTGACCGCCCAACCGGGACAAAGCGAAACGTCGATCGGCATCGAACAGAGGTTGAGGCAGATGGCAGACAGCATCAGGATTGATTACGGCGGTCCAGCCTTTCCGGAGACGTATGAAGCGGAGGAATATTTCCAAGGCGGCATGAGCCTTCGCGACTGGTTTGCCGGTCATGCTTTGGTCGGTCTTCTTTCCAGTCGTGAGAGCCAATTGGCCCTCTACCGGGACGCTTCGAAAGAAGGGAAAGATTCCGCCGACTACGCATCCGAAGCTGCTTACGAAATGGCAGACGCCATGCTGACCGCTCGGAAGGCAGGTGCATGATGGCTTTGGTCACCCGCTTCAATGTCGAAAAATGCAGCCGAAACGGCACGACGTTTTACCTCGATAGAGGCTGCGAATGGTCGACGGATCCTGAGATGGCTTGGGAATACGAAGAGTACCAGGACGCAGATCGCGACATGCGCTGCTTCGGAGGCGAAGTCTTCACCTTCCAGCGCCTCATGCGCCGCACGGACGCCGAGAGCTTCACTGGGCACAAAGCCGAGGCTCGCCTCGAATACCTTCATGCAGCGGAGTGATTGAGATGAGCACGCGCACTGCTGGACCGTGGAAGTTTACATACACCGACGAGAGCGGAGAGTGCTTCATTATTGCCGAAAACCTCGGCGGGATGGTTGGCGCAGCGCTTCCTTGGCCGACAGAAATTGATGCGAGGGATTTCCGCCGAGTAATCGCAAACGCCCGCCTTATCGCCGCCGCTCCTGAGCTGCTGGAAGCGCTGAGAAGTCTCAATGCTGAGGTTTCAGCAATTGGCGGGTTTGCCTTCGATGTAAAGCGCCTCCTAGGCGATGAGCATTGGGACCGCCTGATCAATGCGGTTGGAGATGCTCGCAAGGCCATTGCCAAAGCCGAGGGCCGGTCATGACCGACGACGAGCCCGAAGACTTCACCATGAAGCCCCAACTACTCCGCCACGCCGAAGAGCACCTAGCGAAAGCCAAGGACGAAGCCGACCGAGCAGGATGGCAGGAGGTTGTGGATCATCTCAATTCGGAGCATGCCGCCTATGCCTAAGATTTCAGCACTCTCCTACTTAAATGCGCATGTTATCCAGTTTGAAGGAGACGAATGTCTTATTTGGCCGTTCAATACAAAAGCCAAAAGACGCCCCGTGTTCCGTATCAAGAAAAAGGGGCATAACGTTTGTCGCTATATTTGCGACAAGATATACGGTCCAGCGCCTTCAATGGCGCACCAGGCCGCCCATTCTTGCGGCAATGGTCATATTGGCTGTGTTAATCCAAAGCATCTTCGGTGGGCGACGCCATCCGAAAATCAGCAGGATCGCGTGATCCATGGAACTTCCAATCATGGCGAGCGGAATGGGTATTCCCGCATATCTGATGAAGTCGTCCAAACCATCAGGGACTTGCACCGAACCATAGGCAATAAGGAGATCGCCAAACGCTTCGGTATATCCCCGCATACCGTTTGGGCGATTGCGTCCGGATATCGTCGGTCTATCGCAACAGGAGGAAATCGCAATGCGTGACCTCCATTCTGACCTCACCTCCGCATCAGACACCATAGCCCGTGTAGCAGCCATCAATGCCAAGCATGAGGCTGAGCGGCAGCGGATGCGGAACGTGCTCAATCAGGCACTAGCCCTCATGTGGTGCGTGGTCGTCGTCTGGGTCTCGTGGACGACGCTAGGGGCGCCAGAACAGCACCGGATCAATCTCAACAATCAGGAGGCAAGCATAAATGTCTACCGCCGTTAAGACCATCGAGCATGAACCGGCGCGCACGCCGCGCAACGCAATCACCCCGCTTGAGATGCTGGACCGCGCCCTGTCCTCGAATGCCGATCCTGACACACTGGCGAAGCTAATGGCTCTGCAGGAGCGCTGGCAGGCAAATCAGGCCCGCATGGCTTTCGATGAAGCCATTTCGAACGCTAAGGCCGAAATCAAGCCTGTTATCCGCAACGCCAAGGGCCACAACGACAAGCGCTATGCCGACTTCGCGGCCATCGCCAGCGCGGTTGATCCGATCATTACCAAGTTCGGCCTCTCATACCGCTTCAAGACGTCCCAGACCGACCGCATCAGCGTGACTTGCGTTCTCTCGCACAAGGAAGGCCACTTCGAGGAAACGACGCTGGCCGGCCCTCCTGACACGTCTGGAAGCAAGAACGCCATCCAGGCTATCGGCTCCACCCTTACGTATCTCCAGCGCTATTCGCTGACACAGGCGCTCGGCTTGGCCGCGACCCACGACGACGACGGCAGGGCTGCGGGTGGCGATGGTCCCGTATCGGAAGAGCAGGCAACTAAACTTCGCGAAAAGATCGACGAGGTAGGTGCTGATATCGAGCGCTTCTGTGGTCGATGGAAGATTGAATCTCTCATCGATATGCCATCGGCAAAATTCAACGAGGCTATGTCGTCCTTGGATCGGTTCGCATCTCAGAGGGCGCAACGATGAGCGCACTCATCAATCTTTCGGGAAAGAAGTTTGCTTTTCTGACGGTATTGAGCCGAGCGCCTTCTCGCCCGGGGAATACCAGCTCCTTCTGGAGCTGCAAGTGTGAGTGCGGAAAAACCACGGAAGTTCGCGGCGTTTACCTGCGGAATGGTCACACAAAGTCCTGCGGCTGCAAGCAAGGCAACCGGGACGTTATCCACGGCGGTTCGCGTCGTGGCGAGCGCATGCCTGAATATAAAGTCTGGATTGGCATGCGACGTCGCTGTTCCGATCCCAAAACAAAAGGCTACGAGAACTACGGCGGTCGGGGCATCACGGTATGCGACAGCTGGCAGGATTTTGCGAATTTCATAGCCGACATGGGGCCGCGTCCGTCCCCTGAACATTCGATAGAGCGTGAAGACAACGACCGTGGCTATTCGCCAGACAATTGCGTGTGGGCCACTAGGGACGTTCAGGCGAAGAACCGTAGGCGTCCCGAGCCCGTCACGCACTGCTCAAAGGGCCACCTCCTAAGTGGCGACAATCTCTACCAGAGACCAGACGGGAAGCGCGGCTGTCGCACCTGCAGACGTGCAAGCATGCGCAAATTTTACGAAGCGAGGGCAGTCTAATGGAAGAACTGATCCAGGGAACGCAGGAATGGCTGAATGCCCGCGCAGGGAGCCTCGGCGCATCTAGGGTTGCTGATGCTATAGCCAAAACCAAGTCCGGCTGGGGGGCATCTAGAGCGAACCTCATGGCAGAGCTTATTGTTGAGCGCCTGACTGGGGCGCCCGTAGCTGACAGATTCGTCAACGACGCCATGCGCTGGGGAACAGAAGTTGAGCCACAAGCCAGAGCCGCTTATGAGTTCTACAAGGACGTGTCTGTCAAGCAAGTTGGCATTGTCCGACATCCCTCAATAGCTGGAACACATGCTAGTCCCGATGGACTGGTTGGCGATGACGGCCTGATCGAGATCAAGGCGCCACAAACTTCAAATCACATAGAAACTCTGATCAGCAAAGCTGTTCCAGCGAAATATGTCACTCAGATCCAGTGGCAATTGTGCTGTACCGGTCGTCAGTGGTGCGATTTCGTCAGCTTCGATCCCCGCATGCCAGAGGCTATGCAATTCTTCTGTGTCCGCGTCCATCGTGTGCCTGAGATCATTGAGGAGCTTGAACAGGAGGTAGTCGCCTTCCTGAACGAGGTCCGCGCCAAGATCAGCACGCTCCGCAAGATCTACGACCCAGACATGCAGACGGTAGACGGCGCCGCTGAACTGCTGATGGCGGGCTGAGATGAGCAAGAAGTCCTCAGAAACCGCTCCGATTTATGTTGTCCGCTACGGCTCCAACCTCGTTGGCGAGATGGCAGCCGACAGAGAGCGCATAGCCGAAATCAAGGAAGGTGAGCGCGTCCGCATCGACGTGCGCACCGGGAGAGTGCCGAGCCGGTTGAGGTTCTGGTGGGCCTTCCTCCATGAGGTCGTGAAAAGCACCGAGTGCTGCCCGACTGCTGAAGCTCTGCACGAGACGGTAAAACTGATGTGCGGCTACACAACCACGGTCATGGTCGGGAAACTGACGGTGATGATCCCGCGCAGCATCGCGTTCTCCTCGATGACGGAGGAGGAGTTCACAAAATTTTTGAACGATGGGCTCCGCTTTATCGCCGAGACGTATGGCGTGACCCCAGAAATGACGGAGGCAGCATGAGCAAGCACATGTCATGCATTGTTGATGGATGCAGCAAGAAACAAGAAGCAAAAGGGCTTTGCTGCAGTCATTACTATCACCAGCGGAAGTATGGGGACCCTCTAGCTGGAAAGTTTTCCCGTACTCGCAGTGGGGAACCCAGAAGATTTTATGAAGAAGTGGTCCTTACTTACGATGGGGACGAATGCTTGATTTGGCCATACGCCAAGTTACACAACGGCTACGCCATGATGACTAGCCATGGCCGGTCTAATCGTGTGTCGAGAATTGTTTGTGAAGACACGAACGGCCCTCCGCCCACACCAGAACATCAAGCAGCTCATTCATGTGGAAATGGGCATCTTGGCTGCGTTGCGAAAAAACATTTGTCGTGGAAGACACCGACAGAAAACCAAGCAGACAGAATAATTCATGGAACAGTTTGCAGAGGAGAAAGTAGCGGCTCCTCAAAACTAACTTCTGAGTTAGTACTTTATATCTATTCTTTAAAAGGAAAACTCGGTCAGAAAAAAATAGCAAAGAATTTCAATGTTGGAAGAACAACAGTTGCTTACATCCATAGGGGGAAAAGCTGGTCCTGGCTTACAAATAGTAAGGCAATAGGTGCGGAATGACACAAATACAAAAATACGTAGCAAGGTATCCGCACGCTCGCCCCTCCACCCTCGCCTATCTCGAAAAGAGAGCGGAAACCACCGCCCAGCTTCGCCGTGAGATATCCGACATGAAGAAGCAGCGCCGCAGATCGTGGCTGTTCTGGATCTGGAGGCGGGCATGAAGAACCCGAACACAATCAATCTCATGACGAGCGAAGAGGTCCGCAAGGCTGGCTGGCAGGCAGAGACCAGAGACGCCGATGGCCATCTGATGCGCATGCACGCGCCGTTTGACCATGACGATGAAGGTATAGTGTGGCTCGTCAGGGAAGCTCTCGAGCACGGCGAGACCATCACCATTTGGCCGGTCAGGGATGGCGCCAATGCGGACGGTTGAAGAATGGCGTGGGAAGACTGACGATTCCGCAATACCGCCGCGCATCCGCCTTCGAGTCTTCGAGAAGTTCGGCGGCGTCTGCCAGCTTTCCGGCCGCAAGATCATGGCCGGCGACGAATGGCAGGTTGACCACATCAAGGCCCTGTGGCGCGGCGGAGAGCATCGCGAAAGCAACCTCCAACCCGTTCTAAAGCAGCCTCACAGCGAGAAATCAAAGGAAGAGCAATCCATCCAGGCGAAATGCGACCGGATCAGAAAAAAGCATTTGGGAATTTGGCCCGAGAGCCGCGCCAAGATCAAGAGCGCCGGTTTTGCAAAGACGAGGATACAGCCATGAAGCGCGAGGAAGAACTGACGGCGATGACACCGGAGAGGGCGATTTACTTTCTTGAGCGGTTCAAGCGCGAAGAGAAGATGCTTGGGCCTAATGAGAAACTTGCTTTGGCTTACTCTATCGCACTCCTCTCCACTCCAAAGCCAGAGGCCGTTGCTCACATTGTGACGGACCCGAAAGGAAGGCGGCGGGTAACATTGGCTACTCAGTACGACCCGATGGCGTCAGCCTTTTGGATCAACGGAGAAATGCCAGAAGGCTACAGCGTCACTCCTCTCTACGCCCATCCTCCAAAGCCAGAGGCAACGGAAGGCGGGGCGCATGAGAAGGGGATCGAGCCACCGGTTTCAGCCCCCTTACAGCGAGAGACAGCCGAGACTTGGAAGCAGGTTGTCGGCCTATTCAGAAAGCATGGTCTTTCAGAACCTCCGTTCCGACTGCGTGACGAACTGGTGATCGCGTTCGAATGGGCATGGTTCGGATACCGCGCCGCCCTCACCGCAAAGCAGACCGATGGGGGGGAGGGATGAGCCGCCTCGACGAGAACGGAAATTTCACTGATATTGTCGGCGAGCTGCGCCGCGTGGCTCAGTTAAATGGCGAGCTTTATTCGCGCCGCCTCATGCTCGATCAGGCAGCCGGCGAGATCACCCGCCTCCGCTCCGAGCTGTCCAACGCCCGCAATGCGGCGCTGGAAGAGGCGGTGACTATCGTTGATGGCGTTCGATCGGTCCTCGACCAGTCAGATGGCGAGATCAGCCACGCTCGCCCGTTCTTCAAGGATTGCCTGCGGGATATCTCAGAAGCGATCCGACGCAAAGCAGAGGGGGAGAGCCGGTGACAGTATTCACTCCAGCCAGCTTGGCAAACCGATGGGAATGCTCCGAACGCCATGTTCGCAATCTCATCTCGAGCGGTCAGTTGCGTTGCTTCCGATTGGGGGGCAAGTTGATCCGAATTAAAGAAGAAGACGTGGAGAGGTTCGAAGAATGCCAGAGTGGAGACTCACCCGACTCGGAGGAGAATTTTGCGTCACCTGGGATGACCCGGACGGAATCCGCCGACGTTATCGACTTGGGACAACAGACCCGAAAGAGGCGTCCCGCCGCGCCACGTCTAGATACGCGGAACTGACGAGGCCGAAAGGCACGAAAGTCAAGGATATTTGGACCGGCTATCGCCACGCAAAAGAGGGGCTGGCCGTTCTCGAGACAATGAAACACACATGGAAGGCTCTTGAGGCTCGCTTCGGCGGGCTAGAGAGCGTTCTCGTGTCTGTGGACGATTGTAGAGCCCACACGCTCGAGCGCAGAAAGGCGGGGATCAAGGACGGCACGATACATACCGAACTTGGTCATCTGCGGATGGTTTTGAAATGGGCGGAGAATAACGGTCTTATCGCTCGAGCGCCGCATATCGAGCGACCGGCGAAGCCAGACCCGAAGGAATATCACATCTCGAGGGTTGAGGCCCTGCGACTGCTCGAGAGCGCCAACGTTCCGCACATTGCGCTTGCGATCCGGCTACTGCTTTCGACCGGCGCCAGAAACGCGGCCGCGCTCGAGCTGACATGGGATCGCGTCGATTTGGACCGGAAGATCATCAACCTGCGAAACCCGTTCGATCGCTCGAGGCGGAAGGGCCGCGCTACCGTCCCGATCAACGACGTTCTTTTCGGTGCATTGACCGAGGCCAAGAATGTGGCCCTGTCCCCGTTCGTGGTAGAGTGGGGCGGTAATCAGGTGAAGTCGATCAAGAAGGGGCTGAAGGCTGCCGCTATCGCTGCGGGACTGCCGGAAGTCTCTCCGCACGTGCTTCGCCATTCAGCCGCAGTTTGGCTTGCAGAGGACGGGCATTCGATGAGTGAGATTTCGCAGTTCCTGGGCCATAGCAATACTCGGATCACCGAGCGCGTCTATGCAAGGTATAGCCCAGACCACCTGCGAAGCTTGGCATCGTCTCTAGAGTTCTGAATACGTAGTGCTCTTTGGCACGCCGAACCGAGAAAGGAGAACACACAGTGAATTGTATGCCGCAAATGGCTGGATATTTAGTGCTCTTTTCCCGCAGATTCAGGCGTTGCAAGCAGGGGAACAATGTTGACATCGTAGGGGTCACAAGTTCGATCCTTGTCACGCCCACCATCCTTTTCACTGATAATTCAGTACGTTGCGCTGCCTTCGGGCGGCGCTTTACGTATTGCTCCACAGGTTCATCGAACCGGTCTATGATGCCGAACGGACCTCTCGAGAGCAAAAATGACCGACATCCGCCAAGCCATCCTAGACGCCGCCAACAGCAAGGCAGAGCGAGGAACGCCGATAAGCCTTCTGGAGATCGGCCCGCTGCTCTTACAGGATGACCGGTATACGCAGGACGAGATCGTCAACGCTCTCTATGCAATGGATGCTGAGAAGGTGATAGAAATGCTTGAGGGGAACAGGATGAGGGTGTTGTGATGGAAAGCATGGTTGAGCGCGTTGGTGCTGAGCTGCGCAAGGAATGCCTAGAGGTATTCGGCGCGACGTGGAGCAATGATGTAGCGTGGAGATTCGCGCGAGCTGCAATCGAGGCCATGCGAACACCGACGCCTGAGATGGTTGATGTTGGCACTGAAGCAAGGTGGCAATCGGCCATTAGGGATGCCAACTCCGTGAGAGAAATTTGGCAGCATATGATAGACGCAGCCCTCAAGGAGCAGGAGAAGGTGGGATGAGCGACTTTAAGGCGTCCATCAAAATAGAGTTCAGCATTTTCGGCGTCACCGAGAAGACTGACATGTACGTGAACTATTTCGCAGACTCAGAATGCTATGGCGTCGATCAGCGCGTAATCGATTTCTTTCGAGAGGCTTATGAGAAAGCCTACGCTGGCTATCGAAATGGCTTAGAAGACAACCAGCACGAGACAGAAGAAGCCGCAGAGCGTGAAGAATATGAACGGCTCAAAGCTAAGTTCGGCTGATCGTGTCTAACGACCGCTGTCCGCGCTTTGCTTTGGGACGCTTCTCGCCCCGCACCTGTATATACTCTTCCTTGACCATCAGCATCTCAGCGGCGATGGCTGCAGCTACGAATGCCGCCCTCGCCTGTTCTGGGTCTCGGT
>Ga0247690_1000152_pt1 | contig 16032 bp, 17 predicted proteins | sample CNK31_metaG_FD_183035 | JGI IMG/M metagenome (GOLD analysis project Ga0247690, IMG submission 183035) | Soil microbial communities from Purdue University Martell Research Forest, Indiana, United States - CNK31 | ecosystem: Environmental > Terrestrial > Soil > Temperate forest > Bulk soil... | reverse complement strand
CGGAGAACAACGCCCTGGCTGGCTACACGCTCGGTCGCATGTTCCTTGACGGCTCAGTCAGCGAAGAGCAGCGCAAGGCCGGTGACGAGTACGCCGAGATCATAGCCCGTTATCACCGGACGGTCGGCATCCCGGCGCCTAGTGCCCGCGCTCAATCGCTGTTCTCGGTCAAGGGCCATGACGGGGAAGTGACCGAAAGCCTCGCCAAGCGCGCCAGAGACGCGAGCAATCGCATGATGGAAGTGACCGGCATTCTGCTTCGTTGCGTAGACGGCCCACAGGTCAAGGCGATCGTTCATAATCTGTGCGTTATGGATTACGACCACCTTCGCGGCATGGGACCCCAACAACTTCTGTGGCTTAAGCGTGGATTGAACGCCCTCATCAAAGCAAAGGAGTTGCGTGAGAAGGGCAAATCATGTAGTTGGTATATTACAGGATTAGAGTTGCGCCCAGAAGAGGTGTAGCAACGTTAAACGAAAGGCCGCAGCGGTTCCAACGCTAGCGGCCTTTCTTCATTCCAAGCAAGGTCTATTGCCTAGATGATGATCAAACCCATAACCGAATACCGCGTCCGACGCAAATATTCGATGGACAAGAGAATTAGCAAAGTGGACCTAGAAACGGTTTACGGCGGGTTCGCAATCTATGCCGTCTCGGAGGCCGCTTCCAACTGCATCAAGGTTGGGAAGAGCAAGCAACTGCACAAGCGCATCAACGATTATATCGTGTCATCACCGGCTGAAATCAGGCTGGAAGGCGCGGCTTTCATTGCTGATGGCAGCAAACTCTCAGCGGTCGAGACAGAGTTGCACAGGCGGCTAAAGGCTCTAGGCGCTCATGTCAGAGGTGAATGGTACAGGGTAGATGTCTACCGCCTTCGCCACATGGTTCGGGAGTCTTGCGACAGTGTCGGCGCTGTCATCGAAAGGGAAATCGGATCGTTTCTGACGAGGAACGGCGACCACGACAAGGATGAGCACCGCTTCCCAGATTTCGTGTTCGCAAACCAGAAGCGCAGGCGCTGACGCAATTTCAGGGAACGAGATGCCCGACGAAGACGCATTCTCCCCTCTCGAATCTCACACTGCTATCTCCGAGAAGCAACCTACGACGGCATAGAAGGCTTCGCCCTCATGGACTGCGACGGAGAGATGGAGATATTCGCAGAGAACCGCTCCGACGTGTTCTTCTACGCAAGAGAGCATGACCTAACCGTGGTGAGGCTGAATTGAGCCATCTGACCGAAAACCCAGATCTCATGGTTGAAGCTCTTGCCGTGATGGTCAAGCGAGCCGGCGGCACGGTCACGCTCCGTCCAGATGAGACGCTTGGGCCGTTTAATCTCATGTCGAAGATGGACAGTTCGGGTCTTCACCTCGTCCTCGATGAAACCCTAACGCACGCAGACGTTGACATCATCAATGCTCGCCGCGGCGCGTAACATATTGCTTCTCCTAGCAATTCTCTCCCTCACCTCATGCCAAGCCCCGCAGATATGCAAACACTGCTGGGTGGCTAGTAGATGATCATCGACTTCAACGCAGAGCGAGACAAGCGATCCGCTCCAGACGTTGAACACGTCAGAACCGACCAATCCGGCCGGCCAATGTTCGAATTCCTCTGCGATTACAGGACAGACAGCGCATGCTGGTCCCTTCGCCTCTGGGCATACTCGCTTGAAGACGCAGAAGCACGAGTAGAGGCAATCAGGGGCTCGCTCACGTGCCTCGGGCAGCTTTACACGGTCGTTTCGTAGGTACAGCAGCCCACCATTACAACCTAGCAGGATGTATCGAAGCGCCCGAAGTGACGCTGGATCCCGGCTCTATACCAACAATAGGTTGAAACCTCGACAAAATCGGAGGCGGCATGGCAGTGAAGAAGCTGCAGGCGCATCATCGCGCGTGGCTATCAGCACATCCAGATCGTTCCGAGGACTGGCTTCGGGACATGTTTAGTGAAGGGTTCGATATCCACCATGTGGATGGGGACCACCACAACAACACGCCTCTCAATCTAGTTCTGATCGAGGCTGTTGATCATATGCGCCTACATGGGTTCAAACTTCCTCATGGTCTTGTCGGCTGGAGGAAAAACCTCCAGCGGAAATCGACGGAAGCCAAGCGCAAGAAAAAGGCCGCAGAAAGCTTGAGCGCGTCTGCTATTCAACCTGACGGCGGCTGCAATCCCCAAACCTTCGTGACCGCCAAGTCTGGCTTGGATGAGATGTCTGTTCGCGCGTACCTGTCGCGCATTCAATAATTCCACCAACCTGAAAGGGAGTGGAGCGCATGGCCGCTAGAGGCAGAACCGCAGGCTTCCGCATGTCGGACACCCATCGGGTTAAAATCCAGAACAGCAACATTCTCAACGCCTTGCTGGAGCACGTTGATGGCAAGCGCGAGATGAGCGGCACGCAGGTTACTGCTGGCATCGCTCTGCTGCGCAAGGTTCTCCCGGATCTGCAGACGACGCAGCTTGTTGGCGACCCCGAGAACCCGATCGAGCACAACCACACCGTCAAGGCCAGAGATTTGAGCGACGATGAACTTGCACGTATCGCCTCAGTCGGCAGCAAACGAGCTTCTAAGGCGTAGGGAAGGGCGAACCTCTCTAGAGGCATACGCCAAATACATCGAAGTCCCCGGCGCTCCGGTCAACGAGGAAGACGAAGAGGGCGAAGACTTCTTGCCGGTTGAGACAACGCTGGCAGATCATCACAAGCTGATCCTGCAGGCAGCGGATCGATGCATCGCCAAGCGCTACGGCCGGCTGATGCTCTTCATGCCTCCCGGCTCGGCCAAGTCCACATATGGCTCTGTCGTGGTCCCGAGCTATGCGATGGGGAAATATCCAGGCTACCGGGTCATTGCCGCGAGCTATGGTGATGACCTCGCCCGCAAGATGGGACGCAGGACACGTTCTGTCATTCGACAGGCTGCATACCGCAATCTGTTCAATACGGCGATCTCACGAGACGCCAGTGCTGCCAACGAATGGAACCTGGAGAACGGTAGCGAATACATGTCAGGCGGCATCCTGTCGGGTATCACTGGCAACCGTGCCAACCTTGTCGTGATCGACGACCCGATCAAAGGGCGCCGAGACGCAGACTCGGAAGCAGTTCGCAAGAGCACGCTCGATGCATACGAGGACGATCTGAAAACCCGCCTTGTACCTGGCGGATCGGTCATCCTCATCCAAACGCGCTGGCATGAGGGTGATCTGGCCGGTTCTATCCTGCCGGAGAACTATGCAGGCGAAAGCGGCATTATCAGGTGCAGGGACGGGCAGGATTGGGAAGTCATCTGCCTCCCGGCAAAAGCCGAACGCAGCGACGACCCATTAGGCCGAGCGCCAGGAGAATATCTCTGGCCTGAATGGTTCGACCTTCAGCATTGGGCTCAATTCGAGCGCAACCCGCGCACTTGGTCAGCGCTCTATCAGCAGCGGCCAGCGCCGGAAGAAGGCGACTACTTCAAGCGGGAGTGGATCAGGACAGTTCCAACCCTACCGCCACGGGAAAGCCTGAACGTTTACGGGGCATCCGATTACGCGGTCACGAGCAACGGCGGCGACTTCACGGTCCATGTCATCGTTGGGATCGACCCGGAAGGCCGCATCTACCTTCTGGACATGTGGCGAGGGCAAGCCTCGTCGGACGTCTGGATAGAAACCTTCTGCGATCTGGTTCTGAAGTGGAAGCCGATCGGTTGGGCAGAGGAAAACGGGCAGATCAAATCGGGCGTTGGCCCGCAGCTTACGGCTCGCCAACGTGCTCGAAAGGCCTTCGTTCATCGTGAGGCATTCCCGACGAGAGGCGATAAGGCAGTCAGAGCACAGTCGATCCGAGGCCGCATGGCTCTTGATGGCCTGTATGTGGCAGCAGACGCACCATTTCTCGCGGAATTTCAACGAGAGCTACTGACATTCCCGGCTGGTGTCCATGACGATCAGGTCGACGCTCTCGGCCTTGCTGGGCAGCTCTTGGACAAGATGTTCTCGCTGAAGCCGCAAGATCCGGAAACGCCAAAACGCAAGAATGATTATCGCGCTGGTGGGGACACTGACGCAGCAGGGGATTGGGTGAGCTACTGATGGCAAATCAAACGGCCTACGCTGTCGCCAGCGAAACCTCATATGCGCCTACCGGTGTCGACCATAACAAGCGCAAGCGCGAATACCTGAACTACCTCGACACCAAGCAGGAGGAGATCCGCGAGCAGCAGAACTCCCGCCGCTACTATCACGGCGTCCAGTACACTGCCGATCAGATCAAGGTTCTCAACAAGCGCAAGCAGCCGGTGGTGACGTACAACCGCATCGGCCGCAAGATCAACGCGCTGGTTGGCCTGCTTGAGAGGCAGAGGCAGGACCCACGCGGCTTCCCTCGCACTCCGAAGCACGAGGAAGGCGCCGACATTGCAACGGCAGTCCTGCGCTACGTCTGCGATGAGCAGCATTGGCCGGCAAAGTCTCTCGCTGCTGGTCTCAATGGCGCGATCGATGGCCTTGGCGGTGTCGAGATCATCCTCGAGCAAGGCGATATGGGTGATGTCGAGATCGGCTTTGAAGAGGTCGACCCGTCATCCTTCTTCTATGATCCGCGCTCTCTGAAGCCTGATTTCTCCGATGCCCGGTACATGGGGGTTGGTAAGTGGGCTGACGTGGACGCCACCATTGCTCTGTTCCCGGACAAGGAAGAACAGATCCTCGCCTCCGTTCAGTCGGGCACGGAACTGACGAGCGATCCCGATAGCGACCGCAAATGGTTCCTGCAGACAGACACGACAAAGCAGCTCCGCATCGTCGATCACTGGTACATGGTCGGCAATGAGTGGCGCTGGTGCATCTACACCGGCATGACGGTGCTTGCCGAAGGCGTGAGCTACCTCGTCGACGAGAAAAAGCGCACGTTCTGCAAGTACATCATGTACAGCGCGGCAGTGGATCAGGACGGGGACCGCTACGGCTTTGTGCGCAACATGCGTTCCAGCCAGGACGAGATCAATCAACGCCGCTCAAAGGGCCTGCATCAGCTCAACAGCCGTCGCATCATCATCCCGTCAAACACTGGGGCTGATGTCGAGAACATCCGCAAGGAGTCGGCTCGCCCGGATGGTGTCATCACCTACCCGGAAGGCACGACACCTCCGCAGTTCGACGATGCAGCCAAGAGCGCAGAGCTACAGGGCCAGCTTGCATTCCTCGAGGATGCCAAGAACGAGATCGAGAACTACGGATTCAACCCGGCTCTGATCGGGCAGGGCGTAGATCGTCTCTCCGGCAAAGCGATGCAGTTCCAACAGCAGGCAGGGATTGCCGAGCTTGGCCCGTACCTGATCGCCTTCAAGAACTGGAAGCTGCGTGTTTACCGCGGCGCCTGGTGCGCAGTCCGGATGCATTGGACGTCCGAGCGCTGGATCCGTGTCACCGATGACGACGATGTTGCTCAGTTCCTCGCTATCAACCAACTCGGCACCGATCCTCGCACCGGTCTGCCGGCGCTGATCAACTCTCTCGGCGCTTTGGATGTCGATGTCATCATCGATGAAGGCCCGGACACGATCAACCAGCAGCAAGACATCTACGACACACTGTCGCTGATGGGCGAGAAGGGCCAACCGGTACCGCCGAAGTTGATCATCGAGGCCTCGCCGCTCCCAGGCAAGACGAAGAAGCGCATGCTGGAAGCTCTGGAAGAGCAAGCGCAGCCGAACCCGTTGGCGCAGGCCGGAGCACAGGCAGAGCTTCAGGAGACGGTTGCCTCGGCCAAGCTCAAGGAAGCGCAGGCGATTAAGGCCATGGCAGATGCCAGAGCCGCGACACAGCTGCAACCAGGAGCACCCGGTCCGACAATGCTGGATGCCGAAGAGACCATAGCCAACATCCGCAACAAGGATGCCAACACGGCCAAGACGATCGCAGAGACCCAGCGGACACAGGTCGAGACAGCGCTGAAGCCAGCCGAAATGGCGCATCAGCAGCGAGAAGCCGCGCTCGGTCGAGAAGAGAGATTGACGATGCACCGGGACCAGCTATCCCGCGCACCGCAATAAAGGAGTCGCCATCCTTCTAAAGGGCGATTTCGGGAGCTGATCCCGTCTCATCAGCAGAGTGCCGCCGACTTGACGGGCGTTTCGCATGAGGTGTCGCCAACCTTCAAAGGGCGTTCCGTGAACCACTCCCACGACATTGGAGACATGCAACAATGGCCGATCTTTCGGACAGTGAACTTTTCGATTCCGTCGCTTCGGGCAATCCCGCTCCGGAGCTTCAACCCGAGCCAACACCAGCACCTCAGCTTGATCAGCATCGCGACGAAAGCGGACGATTCTCCCAGAAGCCGTCAGAACCGGCTCGGGCCGAAACGCTTGTCGAACCGGTGCAGCAACCGCAGGAAACGCCCGCTGACAACAAAGGCGGCGTTCCTGTCGGTGCTGTTCAGGCAGAGCGCGAGAAGCGTCAGGCAGCCCAGCAGGAAGCTGAGGCTCTCCGGCGTGAACTCGCGGAACTCCGCGGTATGGTCATGGCCCAGCGCCAGCCAACGCCGCAGACGCCACAGCAGGAGCAGAAGCCTGCCTCGATATTCGAGGACCCGGATGCTTACCTGCAAAGCCAGCTTAACCCCGTCCAGCAAACCGTTCAGGAGCTGCGCGAGGAGCTTTGGGAATCCAGAGCGGCAGTTGTCCACACTCAGGCGACTGTCGATGCAGCGAAGGCAGCAGCAGAGGCTCTCGACCCCGTGTCGAAGCAGAACCTGCACCGTCAGCTAATGGCCGGCGGCAACCCCTTCGACATCCTGGTGAAGTGGCACAAGCAGCAGGAAACGCTCTCCAAGGTCGGAGGCGACCCTGATGCATGGCTCAACGCGGAAATCGAAAAACGCCTATCGGATCCGACCTTCCTGGCGCAAGCCGTGGAACGTGCCCGAGCAGGCGCAACACCAGCCCCCGGAAATCGCCAACAACAGCCCGTCACGAGCATCCCGCCATCTCTCGCCCGTCTGCCAGCCGGTGGTAACGCACCGCCTCAAGGCGACACGAGCGATGCGGCCATGTTCGAATCCGTCACGTCACGCCGCCGCTGATAAGGTCAGCCTCGGCAGCACTCTGGAGCGAGCCACATGGCACTCACGCAGAACCATCCGAACAACGAACTGATCAAATTCCGCACCGACGTCGCCTATGACTTCCTGCGGTCTTCCCGGTTCGATCCCTACATGGGCTCTGACAGCACGTCTGTCATCGTCCGCATGTCCGATCTCGAAGCAGACGGCAAGGAAATCCGTGTCCCTCTGGTCACTCAGTTGAGTGGCGATGGCGTCGGCGCCGGCACGCTGCGAGGCAATGAAGAGCAGATCGACAGCTACGGCATGCCGGTCTGGGCAGATTGGGCACGTAACGCTGTTGCCAACAACCGCGCCGTGAACAAGGAATCGTCCTTCAGCATTCGTTCCACGGCACGAAGCCTTCTCCGCGGCTGGTCCAAGCGCATCGTGCGTGACGACATCGTGGATGCACTTCTGTCCATCCCGACGTCTTCGATCCAGTCCGGCCGCTTCTCCGCACCGGGCAACCGCGTCAACGGCATCAAGTGGTCCGCCGCTTCTGCCGCCAACAAGAACTCGTGGACTACCGCAAACTACGACCGCGTTGTGTTCGGGTCGCAGATTTCGAACTACTCCACGACCTTCGCAACCGCTGTGGCCAACGTCGACTCCACCAACGACAAGATGACGGCTGCTGTGGGCTCCCTTCTCAAGGACCAGGCCAAGCAGACCGGCGTCGACCCGAATAACCCCGGCGTCTACAATGGCCGTCCGAAGATCAACCCGTGGATGATCGAGGAACTGGACCAGGAATGGTACGTCTGCTTCCTCGGCTCTCGCGCCTTCCGCGATCTCAAGGCTGACCCGGTCATGTACCAAGCCAACCGCGATGCCCGCTCCCGCGAGAACAACCCGGAGAAGAAGAACCCGATCTTCACGGGCGGCGAACTGGTGTTCGACGGGATCATCTACAAGGAAATCCCGGAAATCACCCAGCGCCTTCTCCTGAAGGGTGTCGGTGCTGCCTCGATCGACGTCGAGCCGGTATTCCTCTGCGGTCAGGGCGCTCTCGCCTATGCCCTCGGTCAGATGCCGCGTCCGACGCAGCTTGAAGACGGCGACTATGACTTCGTGACCGGTCTCGGCATCGAAGCACAGTACGGCATGGCGAAGATTGCAAAGGCTCCGCTTTCTGCTGGTGCTGGCGCAACCCTCGGCACGCTCGTCGATTGGGGGGTCGTGACCGGCTTCGTTTCGGGTGTAGCTAACGCCTGATGAAATCAGGATCGCGGCAGGTGATCATGAAAGCATCTCTTGCCGCGATCGCATCTTCCAAGTGGACGTAATCGCCTATCAGTTTCTGCCTGCCATCCACTCTCATCTTGACGCGCCACTTCTTTGAGGAGGCTCGCTTGGTGTGGAGAGGGTGGATGCATTTGAGGCCGGTCCCGCTGTCCTTGTTGGTGGCCCGGTTCCAAGCGTTCTGAAACTGAGACGCTTCACGAAGATTGCACCACCGATTGTCGTCATAGACGCCATTTATGTGGTCGATCTGCTCTTTCGGGTCTTCACCCGTCATCATCTTCCAGATGACACGGTGAACGGCACGAAGGCGACCATTAACCCGAACCTGCCGATGTCCCCAGCTATCAGTTGCGCCGACTTCTTTTCCGGCGTCTCGGGCATTGTGACATTTGTTCTGGCGGGTTGTTGGCGGTCTCTCCTTCCACGTCAAAGCACCCGTTTCCGGGTCGTAGTGGAAGAGGGCGTGAAGCTCTTCTGAGCTTGGAAGAGAAGCAGTTTGGATCATGGCTGATCCTACCATTCACTGATTCATCAATCAACCAGACAAAGGAGATCGGCAATGGCTGATCGCGTGGCTTATACCCAGCCGCAAGTGGGTAACCAGGGCTTTGCCCGAACCATGAAGACCCTCGGCGGTCCTCTCGCGCTCGTTGCGGCTGATGCTGCTACGGGCAACACCGTGCAGCTCCTGAAGGCTCCGAAGGGCTTTGTCGTGACCGGCGTTTATCTCGCCCTGACCGACATCGACACTAACGGTACTCCTACCGTCTCGGTAACGCTCGGTGACGCTGGCGACGATGACCGCTTCGTCGCGGCATCCAACATCGGGCAGGCCGGTGGCTCCACCACCACGCTTGCATCGACGGGCCTGTACTACGAGTTCACGGCGGACACAGACATCGCTCTGAAGTTCGCCACGGGCTCGGCTACGGCTGCCGCTGGCACCGTGACGGCGTACCTCACTGGCTTCATGAAGTGAGGTGACAGCGATGACGAAGGTTACCTACAACGCCCCGAAGGGTGATGAGCGCGTAGTCGAAATGCGCGGTCATACCTTTTTCGACGGGCAGCCGGTCGAGATCGATGACGAGGATTTCCTCGAAAAGCTGAGCACCAACCAGCATTTTGAGGTTGCCGAAAGCAAGCCAAAGGCTCCCAAGGCCGAAAGCAAGCCAAAGGCTCCGGTCGAAGGTCTGCGGGCTGTCCACATCGCTGGCGGTCGCTTTCGCATCGTCGACGGTGACATGACGCTTAAGGAAGGCCTGAACAAGGCAGATGCCGACGCATTCAACGCCCTGTCCGCGCAGGACAAGGCGGAATATGTGGCTGACTAAGAACGGGAGTGGCCGTGATGAAGACACGAATTGACCTGATCACGGCCACGCTCAAACTCCTGCAGGCTGACGGCGGCATTGGTCAGACGCCTGAGGCCGAAAACGTCACTGACATCGATCAAATGATGGATGGCGTGCTCGACGAGATGAGCGAGCTTGGCGCCTATTCGCCTGACGATTACCAGACATTCGAAGAGAAATACATCGACCCGCTGGCAACGGTGATCGCTTACACGGCAAATCCCTCCTACGGCTCCGCACGCAGCGAAGACAGCCGGGATGCAGCTATCAGGCGCCTCAGGGCCATGAAGCCGTCGACGTTCGTCTCTGGCTCTCCTCTGGCGGTGGATTACTTCTGACATGGCAGACATCGTATTCCCGACATCGACGGCGCCTGGTGCGCGTCCCGGCGAGGGCTCGGGCCGTCTGATCAATTGTTACGCCGAGAAGCTCGACGATGGCGCACGCGCTCCGTATGCACGGCGTAGGGTTCCCGGCCTGACCTCGCTTGCGTCTACCGGGTTCAATGGCTGCCGCGGCTTCCACTACCACAACGGCACGCTCTACGTCGCTCAATCGGGACGGCTGGTGAAGATCACCAAGTCCGGCTCGGTCTACAGCGTTACCAATCTCGGCTCTCTGCCCGGGAATGGACGCGTCACCTTTGCCCGCAACAACAAGGCGCCGATCCCGGATATCCTCTGCACGACCGAGAACGACACCTACGTCATCAGTAGCACTCTGGCGCCGGCAAGCCTTGGCGACGGTGATCTGCCGCAAGCGGTGACGATCGATTTCATCGACGGCTACTTCGTCTGGGCAATCCGTGATGGTCGGGTGTTCTTCTCGGCCATCAACGACAAGACGGTTGCGGCTCTCGACTTCGGCAAGGCTGAAAGCCATACGGGCGGCATCTATCGCGCCGTGGCCTTTGGCGAAATGCTGTTGCTCTGTGGCCCTAACGCAATCGAGTTCTGGCAGAATGCCGGGAATGCCACCGGTTCACCATTCTCCCGTTCTGCCGTCATCTCGCGCGGTATCGCTGGCACCTTCGCTATTGCTGGTAATGAATACGGCTTCTCGGCGCTGGTCTTCGTCGGTGACGACAACGCGGTCTATCGCCTCGATGGCGGCTATCAGCCCACGAAGATCTCAACGCCGGATCTCGATCGCCTGATTGCTGCGACGACGGACAAGACAAAGCTCGATGTCACCGTAGCGGTGACAGAGGGCCATCAGTGGGCAACGGTCTCTGGTCCGGACTTCTCGTGGACCTATGAACTAGCAACCGGCTTCTGGCATGAGCGGGCGAGCTACCTGCAGGACCACTGGCGCGGCGTCTGCTCGACGCAGGCCTTCGACGGCTGGGTGGTCGGAGACCGTGAGACGGACTCTGTGTGGATGCTCGACCCGAACCAGCAGACAGAGGGTAGCCATCCTCTGGTGATGAGGGCGGAATCCCTGCCAGTCGTCAACTTCCCGAACCGCATTTCCGTCAACCGCATGGATTTCGACGTCATCGTTGGTCAGGGAATCCCGCAAGGACAACAGCCCATCCAGAGCGATCCAGTCTGCATGGTATCTTGGTCGGACGACGGTGGAAATCGCTTCGGAACGCCTCTGAAGCGTGCTCTCGGCCCTCTGGCAAGGCACAAGACGCCGGTCACGATCAATAGGGCAGGGATGAGTAGCCGATACGGGCGGGTGGTCCGGATCGAGATATCAGATCCCGTCTACGCCTCAATATTGGCCGGCACGATGGACGCAGCGGCGAGGGTGAACTGATGGCCAGCACGCTTGCTCCGCTCTCTCCGCTTCCTCCCCCTGGCCAACGGGTGCTGGAGGCAAACGGCACCATGAACCGGGATTGGTATCTCTATCTTCAGCGCCTCGATCAGCACATTCGTGAGGTCGAAAAGCGGCTAACGGCCGGAGGGTTATAAATGGGTTTCCTTAGCGCGCTGACAGGCAGCAGCACCGGCAAGGCGACGATGAACGCCGCCAACAAGAATGCGGATCTGATCAAGGGGTTCCAAACCACCGGCAACGACATCATCAATACCGGTGAAGACAAGTCGGCGGGTGCTCTGGATAGTGCGATCGGGGCTTATCAGCCTTGGGTCACGTCCGGGACTGCCGCAAACAGCCTCTACGGCGATGCCATTGGCCTTAATGGCGCCGAAGGCAATGCTCGCGCTACTGACGCATTTCACACCGGCCCAGGCTATAGTTTTGCGCTTGATCAGGGCACACAGGCGGCTCTCCGCGGCGCATCGGCTGCCGGCATGCTGAACAGCGGCAACACACTGACCGCTCTCACCGAGTACGGACAGGGGCTTGCAGATCAGGAGTACGGCTCATGGCTAGATCGGCTCAACGGCGTCTCTGGACAAGGACTCTCCGCCGCTGGTGGTGTAGCCCAAGGCTATGGCGCAAAGGCCGATCTCTATCAAGGCACGGCTGACGATCGCCTCGGGCTCGAGAGCGGCGTCGTTCAGGGTCTCGAAGGCGTCAACAACCAGATCGCGAGTGCGAAGGAAGCCCAGGAGAAGGCCAAGGGCGGGTTCCTTGGTGGCCTGCTCAAGGGTGGTCTTAGCCTCGGCGCAAAGGCACTCTCTGGAGGTCTGTTCTAATGGCTATCGCAAGCCTTCTAGCTCCAAGCGTCAGCATCCCGCAGCCAGATCATTCTTGGCTTGACGGCATCGCGGAATCGCTTGGTGGCATCGGGCAGGAACTCGGCGCCCGCAAGGCATTCAACGGTCTCGCTGATCGTATCCAGCAAGGTGGCGGGGCTGTAGCGCCTCAGCAGGGCGGTTTTCTGTCGCGGCTGACTGGTGGAGCGCAAGCCCAGCCTCGCGCGCCGGGTGGCCGCTCCATGGCTATCTCTGACGTGAACCCATCCATCAGGGACGGCATCATCAAAACGGCTAGCTCTCTCGGTGTTGATCCAGTCGACCTCGCGACGGCTATCTCCTACGAGACCGGCGGCACATTCGACCCAACGAAGAGCGGGCCAAAGACGCAGTGGGGCACTCATCGCGGCCTAATTCAGTTCGGTGAACCGCAGGCGCAGAAATACGGCGTCAATTGGGAAGACCCGATCGGCTCGCAGCTTGGGGAGAATGGGGCCGTTGCTTCCTATCTCCGCGATACGGGAGTCAAGCCGGGTGCAAACCTCCTCGATATCTACAGCGCAATCAATGCCGGCGGTGTGGGTCGCTATGACGCCAGCGATGCCAACAACGGCGGCGCCCCTGGTACCGTTCGGGATAAGGTAGAGCAGCAGATGGGCGGTCATCGTCAGCGTGCACTTGCTCTGCTGGGCAATGACTATGCATCTGCCGCCCCACAGACGGCCACTGACGCGGCAAACGCTATGGCTGATGGGACGCTTGCTTCTGGCTACAACGGCGCTCCTGCCGAGGCTCCAGCGCAGCAGGCAATTGCCCAGGCTGCCCCGGCGCAGAGCAACATCATCGCTCCCGGTGTCACGCCGGTTCAGCGTGGCGGGGTCAATCCAGACACGATCCAGTTCATGCTTCGCGATCCGAACCTTCGGCAGGCAGGATTGAAGCTTTGGGCAGCGAATGCGCAGGGCCAGGACCCTTCTGAGCCATGGCAGTTCGTGAACCTCACCGACGGCACGCTTGCTCGCGCAAATCAGCAGACAGGCGCCGTAGAGCGATTGGGGACATTTGCCAAGCCGAAGGAAGAGAAGTCTCTGATCAACCTCGGAGACGGTCGCCTTTTCGACCCGAACAACCGGGAAGTCATCGACGCAGGCGGCAACCGCAAGAAGGCGCCGAACATTGTCGAGCTCTTCGACGAGCAAACCGGCCAGCCCTACAAGGCGCAATGGAACGAAGAAACGGGCCAGTTCGACCGTGTAGGCGGCGTGAAGGCTCGCTCTGGCATGTCGCTGACGACGAACCCCGATGGAACGGTCACGCTGACCGAAGGCTCTGTCGGCAACTTGCCGAAGCTGACCGACTCGGAAGGCCGGAGCACTGGTTTCTACGGGCGTGGCTTGGAATCCCAGAAGGTTCTCAATGACCTTGAGGGCCAAGGCACAAGCCTTTGGAACAACACTGCTGGACAGATTCCAAAGGTTGGCAACTTCCTCCGCAGTGAAGACGCACAGAAGTACGACCAGGCCAAGCGCAACTTCATCAACGCTGTGCTTCGTCGTGAATCGGGTGCCGTGATCTCTCCCGAAGAGTTCGCCAACGCCGATCAGCAGTATTTCCCTCAGCCTGGTGACGGGAAAGAGGTCATCGCTCAGAAGCGTCGCAACCGCGACGTCACCATTCAGGGCCTCAAGGTCTCGTCCGGACAGGGTGCCAACTTCGCGTTGCCACCTGATCAGCAGCCAGCACCGCAGCAGAACGGCCAGCGCAAGACGTCCACGGGCGTCCAATGGAGCATTGAGGAATGACCACTCTCAACATCAACGGTCGGCGCGTGAAGGTCGACGACAGCTTTAAGAGCTTGTCGGAAGAGCAGCAGAACGCCACCGTTGACGAGATTGCGAAGTCTCTTGGCTCTCAGGCCCAGCCAGCGCCCGCAGCGCCTTCACCGGCTCCTGCCGCGCCAGCTCAGACTCCCTCGGCTATCTCGGCTCCGGATGCTGCCCCTGTGGGCGCTCCGGCTCCACAGCCCGATCAGTCCTATCAAGGCAAGATCCTGCCCATCAGCCGAGATGCACAGGGCAACGTGAGCTTTGACAGTGATGCGGGCATCCTCGGAGCCGTCAAGCGGGCTGTCACTCTCCCGGGTGATGTCATGGCCGGCAAGGTCGACCCGACGAGCGAGGAAGGTATCGGGCGCGCTGCGGAGTTCGCAGGGGTTTTCGGAGGCACGCCAACGCCCGCAGCAGGTACAGGTAAGGCCATAACGGCGATTGCAGCCGAGCGGGCGGGACCGCAGGTCAGCCAGGGCATGGAAGCGGCAGCGGCAGCCAATCGCCTCGGTGTCGATCTTCCTCGGGCCGTTGCGAGCGATTCCGCGGCGGTACAGCAGACCGGCAAGGTTCTGTCGAACGTCCCACTTGGTGGCACGCCTCTTCGCACCGCTTCCAAGCAGGCAATCGACCAGATCGGCAATGCGGCGACTCGAGTGCAGGAAGGCTTTGGCTCTGGCAACTTCGCTAACGCTGGCGCTGCTGCCCGTCAGGGCATTACCGACTTCGCCAAAAAGACGCTGCCTGGTCGTGTGAAGGAAGCCTACGACGGCGTAGACGCGCTCATCACGCAAAACGTCACAACGCCGCTCACCAACACGGCCAAGATCGCCACCGACATCTCTAGCCGTCGAGCGAATGCCAGCCTCCCCGAGAGTGGAGCGGTCAACCTCGTTCGCCGTGCGCTCGATCAGAAGGACGGCCTGAACTATCAGGGCATCAAGGATCTCCGGACCAACGTTCGCGAACTGCTTGACGACCCCAAGAGCCTGACGGCCTCCGGTTTTTCGCAAACCGAGCTTGAAAACGTCTACAAGGGGCTGACTGCCGATCTGAAGAATGCGGTGGCTCGCTCCGGTGGTGAGAAGGCCTCCGCAGCATTCGAGTCAGCCAACCAGCTTGCAGCCAAGACAGCGCGCGAGCGGGAAGGCCTGCAGAAGGTTCTCGGCAATGACGCATCGGACGAGCGCATCTTCGATCGTATCACCTCTATGGCAAACTCCAACGCACGCGGTGATCGTGTGGCTCTGGCTCGTGTCCGCGGCGCTGTCAGCGATGAGACATGGAATGATCTTGCCTCTGGCGTGATCGCCAAGCTCGGGCGAGATCCTGACGGCAACTTCTCTCCCGATCGGTTTGTCACCGGCTGGGGCAAGCTCTCTCCTGAGGGAAAATCTCAGCTCTTCGGCGGCAAAAAGGAACTGTCATCGGCTCTCGACGATATCGCCACGGTCTCGCGGCAGTTCAAGACCCTCAACCAGTACGCCAACCCGTCGGGGACCGGTCAGACGGTTGTCGGCGCAAGCTACCTCTCAGGCGCTCTGCTCGATCCTACGACGGTCGTGGGTTCTGTGGTCGGGGCGAGGGTGCTTTCCTCGATCATGGCTAAGCCTACGAGCGCTCGAGCTCTGGCGGCTTATACAAAGGCATATCAGCGGCAAGCTGTAGCGCCTACGGCTCAATCAACGCAGGCCCTGGCCAACGCGTCGCGCGCTCTGGCGGCATTTATCGGCCACGAAACGGGCAATCCGGCGATATCCCAGCAGGTATTCCCAGCGATTTCGGGGGTCCGCCAGATGCCAGCAGATCAGGGGGGCGAAAACAATGGGCAGCCAGAAGGTCAGAATGAAGGTGAAGGCCAGCAGCTTCGTATGCTTATG
>Ga0247690_1000146_pt1 | contig 16599 bp, 18 predicted proteins | sample CNK31_metaG_FD_183035 | JGI IMG/M metagenome (GOLD analysis project Ga0247690, IMG submission 183035) | Soil microbial communities from Purdue University Martell Research Forest, Indiana, United States - CNK31 | ecosystem: Environmental > Terrestrial > Soil > Temperate forest > Bulk soil... | reverse complement strand
GGTCTCGGTGTTGTTGATGGTGGTGGGCTTGCCGTAGAGGCCGTAGCTCGCGGGAAACGGCGGCTTGAAGCGCGGCATGCCCTTCTTGCCCTCGAGCGATTCGAGCAGCGCGGTCTCCTCGCCGCAGATGTAAGCGCCGTAGCCGGGGTGGGCGATCAGCTCGTACGAGAAATCGGAGCCGAGGATGTTCTTGCCCAGATAGCCGGCGGCGTACGCCTCGCGCAGGGCTTCCTCGAACTGCTCGTAGACTTCCCAGATCTCGCCGTGGATGTAGTTGTAGCCCGCGGCTGCGCCCATCGCGTAGCCGGCGATGATCATGCCCTCGATGCAGGCGTGCGGGTTGTAGCGCAGGAGGTCGCGGTCCTTGCAGGTGCCGGGCTCGCCCTCGTCGGAGTTGCACACCACGTACTTCGGCCCGAGGTAGCCCTTCGGCATGAACGACCACTTGAGGCCGGTCGGGAACCCGGCGCCGCCGCGGCCGCGCAGCGCTGATTTCTTCAGGTCGGCAATGATGTCTTCCGGCCTGATCTTCGATTCGATTATTTTTCGAAGCGCCCGATAGCCCTCGCGCGCCTCGTAGTCCTTGAGGCGCCAGTTGGCGCCATCGAGGCCCTTCATCAGGATCGCGTCGGGTCCGTAGTCCAGCATTACTTCAGGTTCTCGATGAGTTGGTCGAGCTTCTCGTTCGTCATGTAATCGTGCATCTTCTTGTTGTTCACCAGCACCACCGGCGCCATCGCGCAGGCGCCCATGCACTCGCCCTCCTTGAGGGTGAAGCGCCCATCGGGCGTGGTCTGGTTGAAGCCGATTCCGAGCCGCTCGCACAGGTGGTCCGCCGCCTCGAGCGCGCCCTGCAGGCCGCAGGGCAGATTGGTGCAGATGGTGAGCTTGTGCCGTCCGCTCTCGCGCAGGTTGTACATCGTGTAGAAGCTCGCCACCTCGTAGACCTGGACCGGGGGCATGCCGAGATAGCCGGCGACGAAGTCCATCACCTCGGGCGAGAGCCAGCCATGCTCGTCCTGCGCGAGGATAAGCGCGCTCATCACCGCCGAGCGCTTCTGCTCGGGTGGATACTTCGCGATCTCGCGGTCCAGTTTCTTCAGGGAATCGGCGCTCAGCATCTTCCTAGCGGTCGACCTCTCCGAAAACAATGTCCTGCGTGCCGATGATGGCGACCGCGTCGGCGATCATGTGGCCGCGCGCCATCTCGTCGAGCGCCGAGAGGTGCGCGAAGCCGGCGGCGCGGATCTTGAGGCGATAGGGCTTGTTCGCGCCGTCGGACACGAGGTAGATGCCGAACTCGCCCTTGGGATGCTCCACCGCGGCGTAGACCTCGCCTTCGGGCACGTGCATGCCCTCGGTGACGAGCTTGAAGTGGTGGATGAGCTGCTCCATGCTCTCCTTCATCTCCAGGCGCGTGGGCGGGGCCACCTTGTGGTTGTCGGTCATCACCGGGCCGGGGTGGTTGCGCAGCCAGTCGATGCATTGCCGTACGATGCGGTTCGACTGGCGCATCTCCTCGACGCGCACCAGGTAGCGGTCGTAGCAGTCGCCGTTTTTTCCGACCGGGATGTCGAACTCCATGCGGTCGTAGACCTCGTAGGGCTGCTTCTTGCGCAGGTCCCACGCGATGCCCGAGCCGCGCAGCATCGGGCCGGTGAAGCCGAGCGCGAGCGCACGCTCGGGCGACACCACGCCGATGCCGACGGTGCGCTGCTTCCAGATCCGGTTCTCGGTGAGGAGCGTCTCGTAGTCGTCCACCGCCTTGGGGAAGCGGCCGGTGAAGTCCTCGATGAAGTCGAGCACCGACCCCTGGCGGTTCGCATTCATTTCGCGAATCGCCTTCTCGTTGTGAAACTTCGACGCCTGGTACTGCGGCATCCGGTCCGGCAGATCGCGGTACACGCCGCCCGGGCGGTAGTACGCCGCGTGCATGCGAGCTCCCGACACCGCCTCGTAGACGTCCATCAGGTCCTCGCGCTCGCGGAAGCAGTAGAGGAAGACCGTCATCGCGCCGATGTCGAGGCCGTGCGCACCCAGCCACAGCAGGTGGTTCAGGATCCGCGTCAGCTCGTCGAACATCACCCGGAGGTATTGCGCGCGGATCGGCACCTCGACGCCCACCAGCCGCTCGATCGCCATCACGTAGGCGTGCTCGTTGCACATCATCGAGACGTAGTCGAGGCGGTCCATGTAGGGCACCGACTGGATGAACGTCTTGTGCTCGGCGAGCTTTTCCGTAGCTCTATGCAACAAACCAATATGGGGATCGGCGCGCTGAATAACCTCGCCGTCGAGCTCGAGCACCAGGCGCAGCACGCCGTGCGCCGCCGGGTGCTGCGGGCCGAAGTTAAGGGTGTAGTTGCGTATTTCGGCCATCTCTTGGTCAGCCACCCTTGATTTCTTCGCCGTAATTCGGTTCGCGCACGATCCTCGGTGTCACCTCCCGCGGGTCGATGGTCACCGGCTGGTAGATCACGCGCCGCTGCTCGGGGTCGTAGCGCATCTCGACGTGCCCCGAGAGCGGGAAATCCTTGCGAAACGGATGGCCGATGAAGCCGTAGTCGGTGAGGATGCGGCGCAGGTCGGGATGGCCCTCGAACATGATGCCGTAGAGGTCGAACGCCTCGCGCTCGAACCAGTTCACCCCGGGCCACACCTCGACGAGCGAGGCGAGCACCGGGAAGGCGTCGTCCGGGCAGAACGCGCGCACGCGCAGCCGCCAGTTGTGCTGGACGGAAAGGAGATGCACCACCGCCGCGAAGCGCGGCCCCTCCCAGGGCTTGTCGGCATACGCCCCATAATCGACGCCGCACAGGTCGACGAGCTGCTCGAACTTCACCGCGGGGTCGTCGCGCAGGCGCGTGCAGGCGTCCTTGTACTCCGCCGCCTTCACCACCACGGTGAGCTCGCCGCGATCTTCCTTGGGAGAAAAGCCGAGTGTGACGAGCGCGTCAAACAGGCGCTGCAGCTTCGGAGTCATCTAGCGATGGTGTTGGTTCTTTTAATCTTGTTTTGCAGCTGCACTATCCCATAGAGCAGCGCTTCGGCGGTCGGCGGGCAGCCCGGGACGTAGACATCGACCGGCACGATGCGGTCGCAGCCCCGCACCACCGAGTAGGAATAGTGGTAGTAGCCGCCGCCGTTGGCGCACGAGCCCATCGAGATCACCCAGCGCGGCTCGGTCATCTGGTCGTAGACCTTGCGCAGCGCCGGCGCCATCTTGTTGCACAGCGTCCCGGCGACGATCATCACGTCCGACTGGCGCGGGCTGGGCCGGAACACGATGCCGAAGCGGTCGAGGTCGTAGCGCGCGGCGCCGGCGTGCATCATCTCCACGGCGCAGCAGGCGAGACCGAAGGTCATCGGCCACAGCGACCCGGTGCGGGTCCAGTTGATGAGCTTGTCCGCGGTGGTGGTGACGAAGCCCTTGTCGAGCAGCCCCTCTACTCCCATTCCAGCGCGCCTTTCATCCACTCGTAGACGAACCCGACCACGAGGATGGCGAGGAAAACCATCATCGAGACGAAGCCCGGCAGGCCGATGTCGTTCACCACGGTGGCCCACGGGAAGAGAAAGGCGATCTCCAGGTCGAACAGGATGAACAGGATCGCCACGAGGTAGTAGCGCACGTCGAACTTCATGCGCGCGTCCTCGAACGCCTCGAAGCCGCACTCGTAGGGCGAGAGCTTCTCCGGGTCCGGCCTGCTCGGCCCGATCAGCTTGCCGAGCGCCATCGGCACCACGCCGACGGCGAGGCCGACGAGGATGAAGAGGAGGATGGGAAAGTACTCAGCAAGCATTAGGATCTGGTGCCCACGAGCAGACTCGAACTGCTACGGCTTTTTAGGCCACTAGCCCCTCAAGCTAGCGTGTCTACCAATTTCACCACGTGGGCGAATCTGCAATTATCCCCTAAAAAATCACTGCGGTACCGACTTTTCGGCCGGAGGCGGCGCGCCTTGGTCGACGCCTTGAGGTTTCTCGTTCTTGGCTTCGCCTTTTTGCGCTTCAGGTTTCTGCGGCTGCGCTTTCGGCTGCACCGCCGGCGCGCGATCGACCACGCTGCCGGCTTCGCGCGGCCGCGTGGTCGCGAGATACGCGAGCGCGAGGCTCGAGGCGAAGAAGCACGCCGCAAGAACGGCGGTGGTGCGCGAAAGGAAATTGGCCGATCCGGTCGCGCCGAAGAGGCTGCCCGAAGCGCCGCCGCCGAATCCCGAGCCCATGTCCGCGCCCTTGCCGTGCTGGAGCAGCACCAGGCCGACGATCGCGAGCGCGATCAGCACGTGCACCGCGATAGCCAGATTCATCCAATTCATTGCGCTGCCCTCACGATCTCCAGAAACTCCTTGGCCTCGAGCGAGGCGCCGCCGATCAGCCCCCCGTCGATGTCCGGCATGGCGAAAATCGCCGCCGCATTGCTTGCTTTCACGCTGCCCCCGTACAGGATCCTGACGTCAGGAGACAGCCGCGCGCGCAGAAACGCGTGGACCGCCTGCGCCTGCTCGGGCGTTGCGTTGCGTCCCGTCCCGATGGCCCACACGGGCTCATAGGCCAACACCGCATTTCCAAAATCATTGCCTTTCAATACCGCCCCGAGCTGGCGCGCCACGATCTCTTCCGTGCGTCCGCCCTCGCGCTCTTCCAGCGTCTCCCCCACACAAAGGATCGGCGTAAGTGCGGCGGCACGCGCAGCGGCGAACTTCGCCGCGACCTGGGCATCGGTCTCCCGGTACAACTGGCGCCGCTCGGAGTGGCCCACGATGACGTAGCGGCAGCCGAATTCCCGGATCATCGCCGCGGATACTTCGCCCGTGTACGCGCCTTGCGCGTGCTCGTTCACGTTCTGAGCGCCCCAGGCGATCGGGGTTCCCGCGAGTTGCTTCGAAACCTGCTCGAGGTATGGATAAGGCACACAGACCGCGACCTCCGCCCCGGCCGGCCGGCCGAGCTGCGCGAGCAGCCCCTCCAGCAAGGCTGCGTTGGACGTCCGGCTGCCATGCATCTTCCAGTTTCCGGCGATGAGCCGGCTACGCTGCTTCACGACCTTGGGGACTTTCGGCTTTCAGAACTTGCTAAACCTCTGAATTTTACCGCAGTCTGCTCGGCTCAGTCCCCGGCAGGCGGAAGCGTTTCGCCTTGCCATGACGGCGCACCGCCGTCGCTCGACGAAAAGCCTCGATCGTTCCGCTTCGCGTTCTTCGCAACATCAGGCAACCGTGCTGCGACGGCACACCACGCGCAGACCGACCAGCGCTAACTGAACGGGCTAGAACGGCCAGCGGCATATCGGAATAACCGCGTCACGTTGTCGCAGCGAAGGGAATCAAATTCAAGCTCGCGCTGTACCGATTTTGTCGTTCAAAAACGGACACATGCCGCGGATTTTGAAACACGATGATGCGGTTCACAAAAGCCTCCGTATAGTTGATTTCAGTCAACGTGGCGACTCCGGGCGGGGGCCCTGCTAGCCGCGTACCAAGTACGAATAGAGGAGGCAAGGCGCAATGCACTTCGCGTGTCGTTCGCTCACCCACGCCTTCGCCCCGCTCTCCTACATCAGCGCTTCCCTAGTGGTTCGTCTCGTCAACCAGTACCAGCGGAGGAGGGTTGTTGCATGTGGCTCCACAAGAAGTCCCTACCTAGCAGGCTGAGAGCAGCAGAGAACGCACGCAGGAACCGCCAGGAGATTCTCAAGGCCTGGTCGCAGGGGCAGATTTCCCGGCGTGACCTTCTGAAGTGGGGCATTTTCAGTATGGGCGGCGTGCTGGTCGCGAAGAGCGGGCTGAGCCCGTTCGTAGGCAGCGCGCGCGCGGACAATATCCCGACCGGGCTGCCGCCGAGCCCGCTGTTTGGAGTGAAGGACTTCTCCACGCCGATGCCGCGCTTCGACTTGCTGCCGCGGCAGGCCGTTAGCGTGCTCAATCCAGCGCCGATGGCGAGCGCAAACCAGACCCAGCAACTGCTCAACACCGCGCTGGAAGGCGTAGTGGCCGGCGACACGGGGCCGATCGAAGGCCGCCCCAGAAGCAGCCCCGACCCCACCAAAGACATCTGGGCGCACCAGGGGTTCGCTCAGTTCCCGCCCGCGGTCGCCATCGACGTGACGCAGGAAGGCGCGAAGACCAATACGGCGTATAACCCGGGCGTGGCGCCGCAGTTCAACTCCAACATCGACCCGGCCGCGCCGATCCCGCTCAAGTTCCATCCGGGGCTGCCGACGCAGAACCTGAATTCGGTGTGGACCTTCAACGGCACCATTCCGCCGAAGCTGATGATCGGCCGCTACGGCGAGCCGATCCTGTTCCGCCACCACAACAAGCTGCCCTTCGACGTGAGGCAGAACAACGGCTTCGGGCGGCATACGATCAGCACCCACGAGCACAACGGCCACCACGGCGCGGAGAACGACGGCTTCACCGGCGCCTTCTTCTTCCCCGGCCAGTTCTACGACTATCACTACCCGATCGTCCTCGCGGGCTTCAGGAGCATCAACACCGGAGCGACGGATCCACGCGCCGGGAGCCCGGACCCCAACAACGCCACCCGCACGATCAATGTCGCGGGCGACTTTCATGAAACGATGAGCACGCACTGGTTCCACGACCACATGTTCAGCTTCACGTCGCAGAACGTGTACAAGGGCAACGCCGGGATGTTCAACATCTACAGCGCCCTGGACCGCGGCAGCGAGATCGCCGACGTCAACAACGTGAACCTGAGGCTCCCGAGCGGCACGGCGAAGTCGTACGGCAACCTCGAGTACGACATCAACCTCATGCTCGCCGACAAGGCCTGGGACGCAAACGGTCAGCTCGCGATGGACATCTTCGATTTCGACGGCTTCCTCGGCGACCGCATGACGGTGAACCTCACCTACAAGCCGTTCCTCGAGGTGGAGGCGCGCAAGTACCGCTTCCGCATCCTGAACGGCTCGGTGTCGCGCTTCTTCAAGCTCGCGCTCTCCGACGGCTCGACGATGATCCAGATCGCCAACGACGGCAACCTGCTGCCGCACCCGGTGCCGCTGACCGAGCTCGACGAGCAGGGCATCGCGGAGCGCTACGACATCGTGATCGACTTCTCGCGCTATACCCCCGGCCCCAACACCAAGGTCTGGCTGGTGAACCTGGCCGAGCACCAGGACGGCAAGCTGGTGGCGGAAGACCTCACGCTCGCGGAGGCGCTCTCCGGGCAGTCGCCGGATCCCTGCGTCGGCCGGTTCCTCGAGTTCCGCATCGTGCGCAAGCCGGCGCAACCGGATCAGAGCCAGGTGCCCAACACGCTGATCCTCAATCCGGATCTCTCGAAAATCCCGGTGGCGAGGACGCGCACCTTCGAGTTCGGCCGCGGCGCAGGCCAGAATACCAACGATCCGGTCAGCACGTTCTTCGGACCTTGGGGCATCAAGGTGAACGACAACCAGATGTTCGCCGCCGATTTCGGCCGAGTCTCGGCGGCGCCCCATTCGGGCAGCCGCGAGATCTGGACGCTGAAGAACGGCGGCGGAGGCTGGGATCACCCGATCCACATCCACTTCGAGGAGTGCCAGACGCTCGCGCGCAATGGCAGCGCGGCGAACGTGCCGGCCTGGGAGAAGGGCCGCAAGGACGTCTGGCGGCTGCGCCCGGGCGGATCGGTCACCCTCACGCTGCAGTTCCGGGACTGGGGCGGCATGTTCATGGAGCACTGCCACAACACGGTGCACGAGGACAACGCGATGCTGCTGCGCTGGGAGATCGACGACAACGGCGCGCCGTTCGTGCGGCCGCTGCCGACGCCGATTCCGTTCCCGCAAGGGGTGCAGTTCCGTGCGCCGACCGACATCGAACCCACGGCGCTCAAATAGAAGATGAGGAGCGAAACATGAACATGCGCAGATCGTTTTTCCCCGGCCCCGTCGCGCTTGTCCTGGCGATGGCGGCTCCCTGGTGGAGCGCTCCCGCGGACGCACAGACCGCGACGATGAGCGCAAGCACGACGGCGTCGACCTCCACCTCTTCGACCACGACGACCACGACCACGTCCGCCTCTGTACCGGTGACGGGCATCGTGACCGGCACGCCGGAGAGCGTCAAATTCTCGGGACTGGCGAAGCTCAGCGCGAGCGTGGTGACCGATCCGGACTTCGGCGGCATACCGACGGTGGTGCTTACGATCGACCTGAGCGGCCTCAAGGGCGTAGGGGCTTCGACCGGAGCGACTTATGCGACCTCCGATCAGGCAATCGTGCAGCGCCGGCTCGCCGCCGCCGACACGGTGCAGTACAACTTCCCGTTCAACCGTAGCGGTACGAGCGCGATGGCGCCGAGTGTCGGCCTCGCCTCGTTCAACCTGAGCTTCAACGTAAATACGTTGAGCCTCGTCTCTGCGACGGGAAGCATCGGCAGCAGCCCGTAGCGGTGGCATGACGAGTCAGCGCCGGACCGTCGCCTACGGCGGTCCGGCGTTGCCGCACGGTATCCAATTTGAAAAGGCAGCCATGCACACGACATCATCAGCTTCAGCGTTTCTAGCCACGCTTCTTATCCTCTGCTGCGCATCAGGCGCGCGTGCGCACGGCCCTGAGGGCCATGGCACGCAAGCCGAAGCCGCGCCGGCCGCCGTGGAGAAGCCCGCAGTTGTGAACCGCTACGGCGCGAGCTACTTCCCCAATGTCCCGCTCGTCACCCATGAAGGCAAGACCGTCCGCTTCTACGACGATCTCCTCAAGGGAAAATCCGTCGCAGTCAACATCATGTACACGAGCTGTACCAATGAATGCCCGCTGGAGACTGCGCGGCTCGCACAGCTGCAGCGGCTGCTCGGCGCGCGCATGGGCAAGGACATCTACTTCTACTCGATCAGCATCGACCCCAAGAACGACACTCCCGAGGTCCTGAAGGCCTACATGGAGAAGTTCGGCGTCGGACCCGGCTGGACCTTCCTCACCGGCAACGCCGCCGACATCCGCGCCGTCACGAAGAAGCTCGGGCTCTCGCGCTACAGCGATGCGGCAAACAAGGACGGGCACACCGCGATCCTCATGGTCGGCGACGAGCCCGCCGGCCAGTGGGTGCGCCAGTCCGCGGTCGACAATCCCGAATTCCTCGCCACGAGCCTGGCAGGCTTCTTCGGCTGGAGGGACACGGGGGGAAGAAGCTATGCCGAGGCGCAGCCGCTCAACGTGAGCGGCGGAGAGTACCTATTCTCGAGCCGATGCAGCGCCTGCCACAGCCTCGGTCAGGGCGACAAGATGGGCCCAGACCTCCTGGGTGTGACTGCGCGGCGCGAGCGTACGTGGTTGCTGCGCTACATTCAGGTTCCCGACCAGATGCTCGCGTCGGGCGATCCGATCGCGAAGACGCTCTACGAGAAATACCAGAAAGCGCGCATGCCCAACGTCGGCCTCGGCGGCGCGGACGCTGCTGCGATCGTGTCTTATCTCGAAGGTCGGAGCGCGGTGGCGGCGAAGAGTGCGGCGGGCGAGCCTCACGTCCACTCGCACCCGAGTCCGACGAAGTAGCTCAGTACGTCAGTGCGAGCGTCGCGCGCAGCGCCCGCCGCTCGACCGGATGGAAGTGCACGTTGTTGACGCCCTGCGGGCTCGCCCGGCAGGCGTGAGGCGTAGGGTGGTCGATGTCGCCCGCCTGGCGGTCGAACAGGCTAAACACGTCGAGGTACGCGCCAGCGCGTTTCGTTAACGCGTACCCGACGCGGGCGTGACGATCATGCCGGGCACCGCCTCGGCGACCTCGCCCGGCCGCAACAACGGGCGCTTCTCGATTCCTTCTTTCGTCACCACGCCTTGCGACGCGGCATCCGAGGTGCCGACTTCGTTTTGGTATCGCGCAGCGGTCAGTTCGACCGTCGGCAGCACGGTCGACTCCTGCGCTCCGCAGTTTAATGTCCAAGCGAACAGGGTCGCGGCAAGCGCACGCTGATTCATGGACCGTTTTCGTAATCGGCCGAAATAATTTTCGCGTTCTCTCGTTAATCCCGCGGTCGCTCGACCCGTCGAAGCGCAACCCGCAAGAAAACCGTCAAGCGACGGTCATTACATTTTCACATTGACCTCGTACGGTGGCGGGCGGATTTCTCGCCGCGCAGTTCCAGTCGACCCAAAACCGCTCAAGGGAGACCGTTCAGATGAAGCATGGATTCGCCAGAAGCGCGCTCGTGACGCTGTGCACGCTGCCGCTTATCACAGCCGGCACGCAGGCGATGGCCCAGCAGCTTACTCATGTTCCGTTCGCCAATCCCCGCATGGTCGGGGTGACTTTGCCGACGGCGCTCTCGCCCGAGCTCCAGCAGGTCGTGCGGGCGCAGGGCTCGACGCCGGTCGAGAATCCGGGCGGCGGCGTCGCGTTCTACGCTTATCGCGACGATCATCCCAACCTGCTTCCGGCGCCCGGCAGCAATGTAGAAGCTAGCAAGACCGAGCCGGACAAGAACACCTATCTCGTTCTCGAGGACCAGCACGGTGCGGACGCCGACTACGACTACGGCCGCCGCTTCCTCTACCAGGGTCATGAAGGTCCGGCGGCGCTCGGCACAGGCTATATCACCCGCATCAATCTCGACGCAGATGCGCGGCACCGTGTGACGGTGATCGCCACGAAGGAGGCCGATGGCACCACCAATCTTCCCGTCTTCGACGGAAGCACGTGGTACCCGTGGTCGGGTCGGCTGCTCTTCACCCAGGAAGGCAACGGTACGACGACCGGTGGCGTGTGGCAGGCGACACCCGATTTCCCCTCGAAGGCGGTGGCGCTGCTCGGCGTCATGGGCCGCGGCGGGTTCGAAGGCATCCAGGCTGACTCGGACGGCAACCTGTGGATCGTCGAGGACATCGGGGGCGCCACTCCGACGGGCCAGACCAATGCGCGCCTGCCGAACAGCTTCATCTTCCGCTTCGTGCCGAAAAACCGGCGCGACCTGACGCAGGGCGGCAAGATGCAGGTGCTACAGGTCGTGTCGAAGGCCAATCCCGGCCAGCCGATCCGGTTCCAGAGCGCGAGCGCGCTGACGCAGGACATCAAGGATCTGCATGCTTACGGCAACGTGTTCGACACAAGGTGGGTGACGATCCACGACACCGCCGTCCAGGGCTTCGGCGTCTTCAACGCCAACCAGCTCGCCAAGGACGCGGGCGGCACGCCGTTCAAGCGCCCTGAAAACGGGATGTTCCGCCCCGGGACGCACTTCCGCGAGTTCTACTTCACCGAAACCGGTGACACGAACGCCACGACCGTCGCGGCGCCCGACCACGGCGGGTTCGGCGCCATCCAGAAGCTCACGCAATCCTCGCCCAGCGCCGACGGCGGCAAGCTCGCGCTCTTCTTCAAGGGCGACCTCGAGCACACCGCGTTCGACAACCTGGCATTCTGGGACGCCGACCGCATCGCGGCGGTGGAGGATCGCGGCGAAACGCTCCACACGCAGGGTAATGCACTCGACTCCGGTTGGCTGCTTGACGCAAGGTTGGACTATTCCAACGCTTCCAATTCACCTGTGCGCATCATCGCGCAGGGCCGCGATCCGTCCGCGACGATCGACGCCGCCTTGCTCGGCAGTGCCGGGTTCATCAACGACGGCGACAACGAGCTGACCGGAATCCACGTCTCGGATGGCGATCCGGACGTGAACGGCATCCTGGGAGCGAAACTGCCGCGGCCGTTCAAGGACGGCTGGCGCGTGTTCTACACCCAGCAGCATGGCGACAACGTCACCTACGAGATCATCCGCCAGCACCGTGCGCGCAGCCGGCACGATGACGAGAACGATGACGACGACCGGTGGTAGCTCAGTCTCCCTTGATGCCCATCCGCGCCAGCGCAACCATCGCCTCGGTACGGGAGTTGACGCCGAGCGCCCGGTAGGCCGCATGCGCGTGCTGCTTGACGGTGTTCTCGGCGATGCTGAGCTGGCGCGCGATCTCGCCGTTCGAGAGACCCTTGGTGACGAGCTTCAGCACGTCGGCCTGGCGTTCGGTGATGCCGAGGTCGGCGAGCGTGGTAGTGGCCTTGAGGTGCGGCACCGCGCCCAGGGCCTGCGGCGGCACGTACGTCCCGCCCTGCAGCACCGTGTGCACCGCGTCCGCGATGACCTTGGGATTCGAAGTCTTCGGCAGGTAGCCCACCGCGCCCGCGTCGAGCGCGGCGCGCACGCTGTCCGAATCCTCGGTCGCGGAGATGACCAGCACGCGCACGCGCGGCAGCACCTTGAGGAACTGGACGAGGGCGTCGATGCCGGTGCAGCCCGGCAGCAGCAGATCGAGCAGCACGAGTTGCAGATCCTTCAGCTGGCGCGCCTTGGAGATGCCGCCGCCGAGGCTGGTTTCGCCGTGGAATTGCGCCTGCGGCGCGATCGACCCCACCACCGCGCGCAACGTCTCGTGGAGGATCGGGTGGTCGTCGACGAGCAGGACATCCATGGCAAGGAAAATCCTACCCCGGAAAGCGGCGCGCCAGAGCCAACCGGCTCACGGGTTCGCGTTTCCTTCGCGCGGATTTGTGAACTAGTTCTCGGTCAGGGCTGCGCCGCAGCCGCCGGCGGCGTGTACCTGCCCCCGTCGAGGATGGTGCGCAGGGCGTCGACCATGGCTTTCGGCCGCAGCGTTTTCGGCACGTAGCTTGCTGCGCCCTCGCTCAGGGCCTCGCGCACGCGCTCGCCGTCCTCGTCGGCCGAAATGACCACCACGCGCGCGTTCGGCACCGCCTGGCGAAACTTGACCAGCGCGTCCATGCCGGAGCAGCCCGGCAGCCCGAGGTCGAGCAGCACCAGCTCGAGCCGCTCCAGCCGCCGCGCTTCGGACAGGCCCGCGTCGAGGTCGAACTGGCTGTGAAAATCCGCCGCCGGACGCAGCGAGCGCACCATCGCGCGCAGCGTCTCGTGGATGATCGGATGATCGTCGACGAGCAGCACGTCCATGGGCGGAAATCCTAGCCAAAATCGCCCGCCCGACAAATACGCAATACGATGTTTTAAAAGATGTTCTAGAACGGCGCCGCGGCGCGCCTGGCCGTCGCAACTAGCCGAACCTGCCGGTGATGTAATCCTCGGTCTGCTTCTTCGTCGGCTTGATGAACAGATCGTCGGTCGCGCCGTACTCGATCAGCTCGCCCAGGTACATGTAGGCGGTGTAGTCGGACACGCGCGCCGCCTGCTGCATGTTGTGCGTGACGATCACCACCGTGTAGTCGGACTTCAGCTCGTGGATCAGCTCCTCGATCTTCGCGGTGGAGATCGGGTCGAGCGCCGAGCACGGCTCGTCGAGCAGCAGCACCTCGGGCTTGATGGCGATGCCGCGCGCGATACACAGGCGCTGCTGCTGGCCGCCTGACAGGCTGTCGCCGCTCTGACGGAGCTTCCCCTTCACCTCGTCCCAGAGCGCGGCGCGCATGAGCGCCCACTCCACGCGGTCGTCCATCTCGCGCATCGGCAGGTTCTCGAACAGGCGCACCCCGAAGGCGATGTTGTCGTAGATCGACATCGGAAACGGCGTCGGCTTCTGGAACACCATGCCGATGCGCGCCCGGATCAGCGACACGTCCTGCTTCGACCTCAGCAGGTTTTCGCCGTCCATCAGGATTTCGCCCTCGGCTCGCTGCTCGGGATAAAGCGCGTACATCTTGTTGAGGGTGCGCAGCAGGGTCGACTTGCCGCAGCCCGAGGGGCCGATGAACGCCGTGACCATGCGCTCGGGAATATCCATGCTGATGTTCTTGAGCGCGTGGAACCCGCCATAGTAGAACTGGAGGTTGCGGATCTGCAGCTTGAGGCGCGGCGTCGCGGCGGGGGCGCCGTTCCCGCGGACTTCGGGCCGGGGCACCGAGCGCGTGGGAGAGCCCATCGTTTCAGCCATGGCGGCTAGACTCGCTTCCTGAAAATCACTCTCGCAGCGATGTTGAGCGCCAGCACCGCCAGCGTGATGAGCGCGGCGCCGCCCCACGCGAGCCGGTGCCAGTCCTCGTACGGGCTCATCGCGAACTGAAAGATCACCACCGGCAGGTTCGCCAGCGGCTTGTTCATGTCGAGCGACCAGAACTGGTTGTTGAGCGAGGTGAACAGCAGCGGCGCGGTCTCGCCGCTGATGCGCGCGACCGCGAGGAGTATGCCGGTGACGATTCCGGTGCGCGCCGAGCGGTAGGTGACCAGCGTGATGACTTTCCAGGTCGGGCAGCCGAGCGCGAATGCCGCCTCGCGCAGGCTGTTCGGCACCAGCTTGAGCATGTCGTCGGTGGTGCGCACCACCACCGGGACCACGAGCAGTCCGAGCGCGACCGAGCCGGCCCATCCGGAGAAATGACCGACGCGCGCGACGTACACCGAGTACACGAACAGGCCGATCACGATGGAGGGCGCCGACAGCAGCACGTCGTTCAGGAAGCGCGTCGCGGACGCGAGCCATCCAGAGCGCCCGTATTCGGCGCAGTACGTGCCGGCGAGGATGCCGACCGGCGTGCCGATCAACGTGCCCGAGGCCACCATGATCAGGCTGCCGACGATCGCGTTGGCGAGCCCGCCGTCGGCGCCCGGCGGCGGCGTCATCTGCATGTAGAGCGCCGCGCGGGAGAGCGCGTTGCCGCCTTCGTACAGCAGCGTCGCCAGGATCCAGATCAGCCAGAACAGGCCGAAGGCAAGCGCCGCCGCCGACACCGTGAGCATCGCGAGGTTGGTGCGCTTGCGAGCGCGGTAGGTGACGTTGGCGGCGCTGATCGCGCTCATGGACGGTTCAGGTTCGCGTCCCCTCGCGCCGCGCGAGGCGCGACAGGAGGAGCTTCGAGGCGGCGAGCACCACGGTAGTGATCGCGAAGAGGATGAGGCCGAGCTCGATCAGCGCCGCGAAATAGGAATCGCCGACCGCCTCGGTGAATTCGTTGGCGAGCGCCGAGGCGATGCTGTTGCCGGGCGCCATGAGCGAGGCCGAAAGCCGGTGCGCGTTTCCAATGACGAATGTCACCGCCATGGTTTCACCCAGCGCCCGGCCCAGGCCCAGCATGACCCCGCCAACGACGCCGACCTTGGTGTAGGGCAGCACCACGCGCCAGACGACTTCCCAGGTGGTTCCGCCGAGCGCGTAGGCGGACTCCTTCAGCATAGGCGGCACCAGCTCGAACACGTCGCGCATCACCGCCGTGATGAACGGGATCACCATGATGGAAAGGATGAGGCCGGCGGTCAGCATGCCGATGCCGAGCGGCGGCCCTTCGAAGAGGCGCGCGAGGCCCGGCACGGCGCCGAGCGTCGCGATGAGATGCGGCTGCACGTAGGCCTGGAACAGCGGCGCAAAAACGAACAGCCCCCACATCCCGTAGATGATCGACGGAATCGCCGCCAGCAGCTCGATCGCGGTGCCGAGCGGCCGCTTGAGCCAGGTCGGCGAGAGCTCGGTGAGGAAGAGCGCGATGCCGAAGCTGACCGGCACGCCGATCGCGAGCGCGATGAAGGAAGTGAGGAGCGTCCCGAAGATCGGTACCAGCGCGCCGAACTGCTCCTTGACCGGGTCCCATTCGTCGCTCCACAGGAAGGCGACGCCGTAGCGCTCGAGCGAAACCATGCTGCCCGCCACCAGCGACACCAGGATCGCCCCCAGGATGCTGAATACGAGCAGCGCGAAGAGGCGCGTCAGCCACTCGAAGGCCTGATCCTTCCAGCGGCCGCCTCCGGTCCGGCCAGGCGGCGTGACGCCGTTGCGCGGCACGCTTATAGCGATGTCGTAGTTGGCTGGCAAGCCCGGTACCGCGCTCATCCGGGAAAATTCCCCTCGCGGATTCTAAATAAAAAGCGGGCGGCCGCGACCGCCCGCCGCCTCAGGTTTGCGATCAGTACACCGGCTTGCCGGCGCCATCCTTGATCTGCTGCTTCCACGCCGCCTTTATGAGCGCGACGACGTTGTCGGGCATCGGCACATAGTCGAGCTCGCTCGCCATTGCGTCGCCGTTCTGGAAGGCCCAATCGAAGAACTTGAGGACCTCCTTGGCAATGTCCGCCTTCTCCTGCTGCTTGTGCATCAGGATGAAGGAAGCACCGGTCATTGGCCAGCTGCTCTTCCCCGCCTGGTCGGTCAGCACGAGGTACATGCCCGGCGCCTTGGTCCAGTCCGCGCCGGCGGCCGCCGCCTTGAAAGTATCCTCACCCGCCGCGACGACCTGGTTGTCGCGGTTGACCATCTTCGCCACCGCCAGCTTGTTCTGTTTGGCGTACGCGTATTCCACGTAGCCGATGGCGCCGTCGATTCGCTGTACGTAGGACGCGACGCCCTCGTTGCCTTTTCCGCCGACTCCGGTGGGCCACGCCACCGAAGTGCCCTCGCCCACCTTAGCTTTCCACTCGTCACTCACTTTCGAAAGGTAGTTTACAAAGATGAACGTCGTGCCGGATCCGTCGGACCTGTGGACCACCGAAATGGCCTGATCCGGCAGTTTGACTCCGGGGTTCTGTTTAGCGATCGCCGCATCGTTCCACTTCTTGATCTTACCGAGATAGATGTCTGCGATTTGCGAACCGGTAAGCGTAATGGCGCCTGGCGGCACGCCCTTGACGTTGTAGACGATGACGTCGCCACCCATGATCGCCGGAAACTGCATCAAGCCGTATTTCTCAAGCTCATCGGGC
>Ga0247690_1000142_pt1 | contig 16804 bp, 21 predicted proteins | sample CNK31_metaG_FD_183035 | JGI IMG/M metagenome (GOLD analysis project Ga0247690, IMG submission 183035) | Soil microbial communities from Purdue University Martell Research Forest, Indiana, United States - CNK31 | ecosystem: Environmental > Terrestrial > Soil > Temperate forest > Bulk soil... | reverse complement strand
CCTTTTCTCACTCGGTGTAACAGGTGTAGGAGTAAACGGATTACTGGTATCTGTACTATTCCTAGCGGCTACAGCTTCCTTACTTTTAGCTGCATTACCAGGAGTAATTGGGTTCCTGACCTTAGGTTTAGGAGCAGATGCCTTAGGCTGAGAAGTACCAATCCTATTTTTTGCAAGATTCTTAAGAGTGTCAGGATCCCAGTTACCAGCCATCAGTGAACCTTCTTCAGATTAGGATTGGCTTTCTTTGCCTTTGGAGATGCGTGCCGGGAAGACTTAGCAAGGATAGCTCCAGCAGCTTTCATAGAGACATTTTCTCCTTGAGCAATCTGCTGTTGAACATTCTTAAAACCAGGGTGTGCTGAAGACTTCTTCTTAACTGGTTTTGAAGACTTCTTAGCAGGAGGACCGTTCTTCTTAAGACGGTTTTGAGCCAACATTTTCAGGAAATTAGCGTTGTTGGCGGGCATCATTCAACCTCTGCATCTTCTTAACACGTTCCTGCGCTGCTCTTTGAATGTTAGTAAGATTGCCGGGAGTAGGAGCATTACTCACTCCATAGCGAGCATGACCCCGAGACAGTATACCCCTAGAACTTCTAGAGTCAACTGGGTTCAAAATTCTAGAAGGTCCCATCGTTCTCCTTAAGCTGACGTCAGAGAACTAACTTTAGAAATAAAAAGTTGCTGCACTTGAACACTCCAGTTAGCACTATCATTGTGTTGAATACACAATTGAATATTATCATTTGTAGAAGGAGCAGTTTGGGCAATTGCATAATCAGTAATAGTAACAACCATATTAAGTGGCAAGTCAAAGTTAGATTGCCTCAAGACAGTTTTACCACTACTTCCATTGTTATAGGTTAGAACGAAGTTCGATTCATTAACAAAAAGACCTCCTCCAACCCGAGAAATAAGGTATTCAACTTGAATAAAATACAATCCTTTGACTGGAAATGCTACCACTTGTCCACTTACAAGAGAGTTTCTACCCCAACCAGAATAAGTAAGGTTGTTAATAAAAACACTACCTGGAGCAACAGTCATAGCAGGAGAGGTATAATAGCTCCAAACTGTTCCAACTTCATGAGTATGATCTACTCTAGCAGGAAACGGCGAAACTCCAGCAGCAGGACCACTACCAATAGACTTTACTTGACTATCCGAAGGCATTGGTAGTGCATCACCAATATAATGTCTATCAGTATCTTGGTGTTCACGAATTGTTAGATTTCGTTCTTTGAATGGGGCAGAAGTAAGCGTACGTACTGATTCTGTAGGATCTACCTTTTGTCCTGTGTCACTCATCTAACAAGCTCAAATTCACCACGTTCAGTGTTCTGAACAATAGCAATATCCTTAATTTTGATCTGAGAGTTATTACTCTGTAGGTCAGTAGAAAGGATAAGGCCGCAACGCCTATAATGGAACATTCCAGGTACTTGAATCAAGTTAGACCCTACACCTACAGTGAAGTCCTGTAGGATAGTATTCCTGATAGCGTTAGAATCTGCCGTCGTGGCATCAATTTCCCAAGACGTAGTGAATTTATGCTGTTGATCTGAAGTATAGATCTCAAGCAATCCACGTTTATTCTGCTTCAAGTTATATGGATTGCCACCATCCATATTCTTAGTCTTCAAGTAGATATTAACAGGAGCCGTAAGAACTGTATTCGCTTCACTTACGATCTGATCTTCACCACCATCAAAGACTAGAAGTTGAAGAACAGCTTTCTCAGGTGAGGCATCAGTACCTTTACTAACAAGCATCAAGGAATAGACTACAGGTTCTGGGTTCAGGTACGTACTGACTTTATCTGTCACAGACCAAACGGCACAGATACGCCTTGTTCCAAGAGAATTAGTAATAGTTGATTTGGTCTGAATATTCCATTCAGTCCAAGCTACTGGGTCCAACTTAGTATAGAACGTCCTACAGTTGGGAGAATCGTAGTGAAGAGTATTAGTAGAAGCTAGCTTACCAATGGAAATAATGAGTCCATCTTCATACGGTACGATAGAGTGAGTCCTGAAGCCTTTAGCTAGGAAGAACTGATCCTCAATAACACCTGAAATCTTAGTGTTATAGAGACTGTTCGTAGCCCACACACCAGCAGTATTAATGTAGTAGACAATTCCCTTAGATTCAAAAGCACACTGCGTAGTAGTACAAACAGACTTAGAGTCCAAGACACGAAGGATCCAAGAAGCTGGCGGTCCCTCAACAATTAGAGTGAACAACCCGGCCATTGTAAAAACGAGAAGTTTATTGCCCAGAGGAACAATCTTCTTAATTCTACCAGCGCCGTTAGGACCAACGAACGGGATCTTATTGATAGTGAAAGCCCAAGTTTCTGGAAATCCACCTACAGGGGCTATGTCTGTGTAGTATAGATCAGAACCAGTAAAAGCCCACAAACGGTCCTTGAAAGTAAAGAGACCTTGGAACGTAGCATTGGCCGCACTGGGAATAGACGAGAACGTAATTGTATCGGCCGTCCAGTTAAAATTGGTAATCTTGTAGACGCCCAAGCCGTTCTGTACAAAATACACAGTATCTTGATACTGACAAATACCGGTAACAGGATTAGTCATATTGACAGACATAAATCCGTCACCAGCACCAGTAGCTCCTGCACAACGTACAAAGTTAAGTGTACTGCTTAAAGTACCACCGCCAGGAACTGCTGTACCTACTGCTCCCCATGCAAATGCTGGGAAATTAGAATCGTAACGAGTCGGGAAGAGAGGGTAAATAATATTGTAGGTTTCAGTGGCCGGACTTTGCACTGAACCAACAGCATTTTCTTGAACTTTCCAGTCTACTGAACTTCTCCTGATACCAGAGCGATTCTCTAGAGAGTCTCCTGTAGCAACCATATTGTACGCCATAGCTGAGAAACCATCTGGAATGTTAGATGGCAACTCAGACGTGTACATTCCTTGGCCAATGGCTACACGGAAATATTCCTCATCTGGGATTTTAGAAGAAAGAGCCATCAGTAATACTCAGTATCGTAGCAATCGTAATCGGATGCGTCAGGAATTTTATAAAGCGCAGTGTCTGGAGCCTGAGCTTCATTTCGCCGTGTGCTTACACGACGATCGTATTGTTCCATTTCAGCTTCGGCAGCCCGGAAATTTTGATTCTTGTTGTGAGCACGAGCTAGGCAATATTTGACGACATCTTCGTGGAAAACCTCTGGAACTGTGAAAGCATTAGGTCCAGTGTCGGTCATCGTATCTGGGGTTTTAACGTACGTGATATCTACACTAATAGCAGTATCTGGAACTGGATAAAGGTAAGCCTTGTATCCTTCAAAATACCAATACAATGGTGTACCAGTATTAGTGATATTCATCCTCATCATATCAAGCTGAGGAAGACTGATATTAGTAAGAGCCCTGTTATTAATTGAAAGACGTTTAATAGTTACTTTGTCTGGAACAACAGCCGGGAAGCTACTGGAGGGAACTGGAATAGTAAGATCATTAGAGCTAGTAGAACGGATAATATCTAGCTCAGCATCATGAATCCAGTCATAGATATCCTGGTCAATGATGACGACGTTATATTCATCACCGAATTGCCGCTTGATTTTACGAAGGGCATCTGCGACCAACATATTAATGCCTTTCAGCAGGACGGTCATCGTAGAAGGTCAGCATATCACCTGTCTGCTCATCCTTGACAGAGTAGCGACTCTTCATTCCAGCAATGTGTTGAATTACATCTTTGGTTTCATCTCGTTTTTCTTGATATCGTTGTTGGGAATCTCTTCGTTGCTTGTCTTCAAGAGATACCAAAGCATTATAAACATCGTGGCGTTTAGTATCACTATAATACAAACGCTCAAGAATCTGATCGTCGAGAATCCAAGCACGAAGAACTGGCCTAAGGATACCATCTGCTCCTTTTTCTGCTACTACAAATGGCTCATCTGAGATACCTTCTGCACGAGCAGGATCTAGACAAAGAAGCACAAGGTTTTCATCATAGTCACGAATAGCTTCAGCGATACGTAAAGCGTCACGTTCTACAACATTACCATCAATGATAACATGGTTTCCAGTACCAGGATCATAGTAATTACTCATCAGTTTGATACTTTCCAAATATCAATTCTACCTGTGACGTTAATAGCAGCAGCTGTGTTATTATAGACCTGTGCAGAAATAGCGTTACCAGCAACCAAAGGAAGAGTCACACAAATCTGAGCAAGTCCTGTAGCGAAATCACCAGCAGCAGTAATACCATCAGCAAATCCAGTAACTACCAAGCGAACCATAGCATTGGCACCAACTTGTACAGAACAAGAAATAGCATAAACTGCATCATACCCTGTAGGAATAAAAATATTGGCATTAGGAGGAGTGAGAAAACCATTAGTATCTGCTATTTCTGTATCCCACGTAACAGCAGTGAACGTAGTAATAGGAATAGATTGAGTAGCATTACGACGCCAAGTACCACCAACACGAAGAAGATCATTAGTATTTTTAGCTATAGAATCATTAACCGGATTGCTGGCATTCACGTCTCCAGCAATAGGAGTCCAGACTCCACTTACTTTAACATTCAATGTACTCATGGCGTCACCTTAAAGAGTAGTAGAGAATGTAGTGTTGTTAAGAGATACCCACAGACCATTAGTAGTAGCAGGTGGGTTCACAGAAATAGTACCATCTGCTAAAACCCGTATTTGAGCAAAAGCATCCATAGATACAGAAGCTCCAACAAAAGTCATAACAGGACGAAAACCAACAGGTAATACAGCTATAGTATTAACAGTTGAAGTAGAAAGAGCTAATCCTCGCAAGGTCACAACATCACCAATTTTACGATAACTACATGGTGAATATGGAGCAGCCATATTTCCCCAAGTACCCAAAAATGGCAAAGGAATCCAAGGAACTACTGGAAGAGTAGCATCTGTATCTACCCAGAATTCAACATTAGGATCTGTAGGAGGATCTGGTCCAAGGTATACGTTACTAGCGTAACCTGAAAGAACAGGCTGGAACGTACCACCAATTTTGGCTTTAAGTACAGTCATGGCGTCACCTTAAGGAGTAGTAGAGAATGAACATTGAATATGACAACTTCCACTACCCATCCAAACAATAACATTTCCATTTCCACCAACAATAGTTGTATTTGCGGCTGTACCCGCTATAGTAGAAAAGTATCTATCAACAGGTGGTCGGAATCCAACAGGTAAATTAAAGGCTGGTTGTTGAAGTGTTCCTGGAACAACAATTCCTTCAATAGAAACAATATCTCCCACTTTACGATAACGAACTGGACCTAGTCCACCAGCACTATTTGTCGTCCAACCATTCAAAAAGGCAGAGACGGGAGTCCAAGCTGGAGGTGTAGCAGGTACAGGAAGCGCAGGGTTTACATTAGGTCCAACATCTTCAATATAGAAACATGATCCAGAATCAGTAAATATAGTAAAGGTATTAATTATATTACCCATCCATGCATAAAATGTATGCGAAAGACCATCACCATCTATTAAAATTTCACCAAGGATACTGCCTGTCCATGCTTGATTAGCACCATGCCAAACAGTAAATACAGTAGTACCAGATGCTGGAGTAGATGTACCATCACGACTAACATTTAAAGTAAATGTGCTAGGTAGAGTAAGTATGTTTGCAGCTCTCAAAAGACAAACAAGACGATATCGTCTACCAGCAAGCAATGTAGTTGTCAATGCATTAGAAATAGTAGTATTTGCAGAAACACTGAAAGAAGCAGCAGAAAAAGAACCAATTGCTACTGCACCAAGTGCATTGCCAGGACTTACATAACCATCTGGTGGTGGAGCAGTAAGTGGAAGTGCAGGACGAACATTTGGTCCCATATCTTCAATATAGAAACTACCACCAGTTTCAGTATAGAGGCTAATATTAGTAGTAGGTGAGGCTATAGTAACATTAAGATTTTTAGTGGTCCCATCTCCATCCAATACCCATGAATAGTTAAAACTGTTAAAACCAGTTCCGCTACCTGGTGGAACAAAGTGAAGAGGATATGCTGTATACAGGTTAGTAGTTCCATCACGCAGACTCACCTGCATATATGATTCAGTGTTAACAGTTTTAACAGCTCTAATAATTATTGTAGCTCTATAACGACGACCAGCAGTCAAAGTACAAGGTACCGTAGTAGTCATTTGTATAGTTTGACCACTATTTATAACATATGGAGCACCAGAAACAAGAGATCCTATTGCTACAATACCCAGAGCATTTCCTGGACTTACGTATCCATCTGGAGGTGGAGAAGTTAGAGGATAAGCTGGACGGGTATTTGGTCCAAGGTCTTCAACATTAAAGTATGATTGACCATCTCCATAAAAGCTAGAAATAGCATTAGGTTGATAAAGAATATTTAAGTTCTTTGTAGTACCGTCTCCATCCAGAACCCAAGAATAATTGTATGAATTAAAGCTATTGTTAGCAACTGTATTGAGAGGATTAGTACCAGCTATGTTGGTAGTTCCGTCTCTTAAAAACCAGTTAGCGCCACCGCCAGTAGCTGGTTGATAGGAAATTGCTCTTACATAAAGATTAACTCTATAACGCCTACCAGTAGCAAGAGTTACAGGAAGATTATTAGTAACCTGTGTGGAACTACTAGCCGCTAAGTTAAGTAGTTGCCCTGGAAAAGTCCCTACAGCAACAATACCAAGTGCATTTCCAGCAGCAAGGTAAGGAGTCATTGGTGTGGGAGAAGCTGTAGCAGTATCTACCCAAAGCTCAATGTTGGGATCTACTGGTTCTGTCCCACCAATAGAGACTTCATCAATTGTAAGGTTCTTCCAGCTACCAGCAATTTTAGCTTTCAAAGCTTCAGGACTAGTAGTTGTATCTACCCAAAGTTCATAGTTAGTACCTACAGGCTGTGCAGAACTAATTTGCACTTCATTAGCCGCAAGTGCATCTGCGGGATCTTCTACTGGAATCCAGCTACCGGCCAAGAAAACTTTCAGTTCGCCGTAACCTGCTGAAGTATCAAACCAAAGCTTGATTCCAGGATCTACTGGCTGAACTGTACTAACAGAAACTTCAACTCCAGAAGGAGCAGAAGCACCTGTCAAGATCGGTTGTCCATTTAGATAATACTCACCAAACAAAAAGACACGAGAATCTTCAAAGACTGTAACAGAACAATCCTTGGGTACGTAAAGGTCTACTCCATTATAGACTACCGTGTCATTAGAATCAGCGGGGTAATTCGGCATTGTTCTCCCTATAGCAAGTAGGGGAGTAAGTCGTGTGGACTTACTCCCCTACTACCTCGCTTCCCGGCGAATTTATTACGGAGCGGGCGGAGCCGGTTCGAGTTTCACTCCGTTTACGAACACTTCTCCATTAATCTGAAGAGTAGCTCCCTCTAGGACGTTGATAACAGCATCCTTAGAGACAGTAACCTCAACTTCTTCGTAAGTGAGACGTTCCTTAGCCATTATCAGGACTCCGTAAGGTTCGTGAACTTACCATGAGCATTACGCTGGTGGGTACCAAACTGCCAATACTGCTTCATGAGAGCTTCAAAGGCATCGTAGTCAGTAACCCATTGCAGGACACTACCGGCCCGATCTTCCCAATACCAAGGCTTATCTCGCCAAATCTTCATCTCCTTCTCATTCACAAAGAAGAGAGACTTGGCAGGAGTATCAGGATCAGCAACAAGTGGGATATCCTTGTCACCGTACATAAAGGAGAGGCCGGTAAGGCCGCCTTCAAACGTCTTCGGTTCGTTGTAACGACGAAGACCGGTCATCAGGTTCCAGTATGCACGGCGAACACCAAGGCTAGCAAAGATAGCGGTAACAACCTTACCACCAGAAACACGGATATCATCCACCATCTTAATCATGGCGAGTTCAGTCAGTGTGGTAGTAGTGCTATCTTCGTTAGAGGCCCACTTAGAAGTGGTAGCAGGGTCAAGACCGTGAAGAGCACCGGAGTTATCAATAATCTTGTTCAGACCAGTTGGCTCCAGGTTGTAGTCACCAGTACGAACAACATAGTTACCGATAGCAGCCGTAGGTGCACCGGCACCAACAGAGAAAGTGGTTGACGTAAGGACGGCAGAAATAGTGAGAGCGGTACCTCCAGCAACAGGAGTACCAGCATTCACAATATCAATGACCATTCCATCATCAAGATACTGCGTCGAGTCAACCGTGACAGTTGCACCAGTAGAACCGGCAGAAACCTTAGCCTTGATACCAGAAGCAACGGCAGCATCAATATGGCCGTAAGCAACTCGGTTCTCATCTTTAGCAAGGTCATCCTTGATGCCCTGCATTTCAAGATCCATAGCCGAAGAGAAAGCCTGCTTATTACTTTCAGCAAGCTCAATCAACTGACCGGTCAAACGAACTCGACCATATCCGTACTTGAGGTTTTCCTGAGCAGCCTTCAATCCCTGCCTACCAGCGGGAGCAAGCTGCGTGTTCTCTGCACGGTATGAAATACCAGCGTTACGAGAAATACGAACTGGGAAAACTACGTACTTACCACCGATACCATCGGAAGTAGTACCTTCAGCCGTTTGCTCGATACGCTTAATAGTGATCCGCTCATTATTGAGCTGATCGTTAATGTTACCCTCATAGATTTCCTTGAGGATACCATTAACAGTAGTGAGTGTTGCGGACATTCCTACCCTTCCAGTTGAGCTAACATATTAGCGACTGCCTGACGTCTATCAGCGTCTCTAAGTTTGTCGGTATTAACCTGGCCGGAAGGAACTCCGCCTTGACCCCCCATAATTTTAGGAGCTTGTCTAGCAGGAGCCTGTGGGCTGCTATATGTCCCGATCAATGCGTTCCAGGCTTGCATAGCCTGTTGTACATCACCATGTTTTGAGAGTTCCAATACGATGAAGTCATCGTTGAAGTCTCCGAATGCATTATGCATCTGATCCAGCACTCCGTCAAGTTGCTGTTGACCGACTGCCTCTTCTTGCTGCTTCTCAAAATTGCTACGCCATTCACGAAGCTCTTGCAATTCCTTCAGAACATTCTGCTGGAAGACATCAGATTCTGGAGGAGCAGTTTCTTCCTCATACTCATATTCCTCTTCGTTTGACATTTCCTGCTCCTGTTGAATCTCTAGAATTCTAGCCAGTTCTTGTTGAAAGTTATCTCCATACGTTTCCTGAAGTCCATTCCACATCAGACGGAACAGACCTTCAGGATCTTGACGGAAATTATTGGCGAAGTTGTAATACTTCTGAAGTTCATCTACGGGACCAAGAGCCTCATAAGGCTTCAGCTTGCTACTGTAGTCTTGAAACTTCTTAGTAACCTGACCATCCCATTTCTTGACATATGGAGCAAGAAGTGTACGGTGTTCTTCTGGCATTCCATTTAGAAATGGATTAGCCAGAGAGTACTCATTTTCTGGTTCGGCAGCAACTTCTTCCCCTACAGGGGTAGTTCCGTTACCATTACCAAAGACTACATCATCCATTTAGAGCACCTACAGGAGAAGCACCATTAGAATTCATATCTTGACCTGCCGCAGAATTACTTTGTGAAGGACTAGTGGGCGCAGAACTAGAACTCTGGGAGTCTGGTGTTGCCTTTGTTTTAGCAAGTTCCGACATTGCCTGATCTGTTTGGACAGCGTTCCGTTCCTTCATGATTTCCTGCTTGTGTTCATCAACGTGATCTTGAATGATCTGTTGAATCTCAGGAGGAAGCAATTCAAATTCTTGAGTTTTCTGATAAGCTTGGTGTTCTGCGACATGAATTTCATGATCGTCAAAAGGATTCACAGTGACGTTGTAAGTAACTGGCTGACCCGTCTCATCAGTCTGCGGCTCACCCGTCATAGGATCACGTTGAACATCTGTCTTATAAGCAGGACCCATTCCTGGCATCAGTGCTCCAGTAACAGGGTTCATTTGCTGAGGAGGTTGTCCCTTAGGATCAATCTTATTCAAAGGTTGTCCTTGCGACATGATGATGTTTTCACGCTGAACATGCCGAACATCAAGCATCATTTCATCATAAAGCTTGTCAGTTTCATTCATTTGCAAGTAACGAAGAGCCTTCAGGGAATCAATTGCTCCCATCTTCATCAACTCAATAATGAATGCCTGCTTGGCGGCTTGACTCCTAGGAGCCATAGAACCAGGCTCAACACGGAAGTCCATAATTGGTTTAAGATCAGTCTTCTTAAATTGACGAGTCTCCATAAATTGGTTCTTACTCGTCATATTCACGATACGATCTGTAGGCCAGAAATCGTAGACGTTACTCAGAACTTGAATACCAGTCTCTTGAACCGCAGCTTCCAAAGAAGCAACGGTGTGATACATAGTGGTGTCGTTTTCCTCCTGTAGATATGCAATCGCCGACGCCGCTTCAACTCCAGGCGGTGTACGACCCTTTGTAATCTCATACTGGGAAGAAGCGTCATCCATATCTTTCGTAGTAATTTCAAGTTCGTTCGTAACGTTCGGGGGAAGCTCGGGTTGATCTAGTGCTTTGGGGAAATCGAACCCAAGCTGAACTGCCAAAAGAAGACCTGGCTTTGAGTTAAACTTCTTTGGATCAATAGAACCTGTAATATATCCCCACTGCGGCTTACCAGCCAAGTTCCTGTGTTCGAGCATAATAGATCGGGTTCTATTGTACTCTTTTTGAAGTGGGATGATGTTCTTAATGACAGAATCACCGTAGAACATACCTGTAGGGATATGGTCGATTTTGGGGAATGGGAAGCGACCATGTGACAAAGGATATTCATACTGATAGCCGGGAAGACCCTCGATATCGGATTTTGGTCCGATTATCTGTGTCTCACCGGCGTTATCAGGATTAGAAATAGGAGTATTACCGGGACCTGTAGGCATCGGCATTCCTGGCATTTGCAATTGCCCAGGCATAACAGGAATGCCGTTCTGGCCTGGGGTCATAACCTCTTGATCTTTAATTGGTTCATATACGTAAATTACCTTGTGTTCACTTGTTACAAACATAGCGCCCTTAGGGAACTCCCTACAGGGCTTCACCCAATTCTCTTTAATGTAACACAGTTTAGTATCGTTATTTACGTTCTGCTTAATACCAAGTGAAGTTAGGAATCGACTTTCGAGGATAGTGCTTGCAGTAGTTTCGGGCTTAAGATCCACCTGATACGCACTCCAAGCAGCTTCAGGATCCATAGTACGAGCATGGATGAAATATGGCTCGGCTTGAACATCAGTTACCTGGAGATTAGGGACATATGCCTGAAAAGCTGGAACAGCCTCGAAATCAATCCTACCTGGAGAACCATCAACATCTAGTGCTGCTTCGTCATAATAATTCTTAAGAAAACTAGTGCCGCAGATTACAGCCCAGAACGTAGCTTCCATACGCTTCTGATTGAAGTATTTCGTCCGCAAAATGTACTCGGAGATACTATCTCCAGCCATTGCTGCAAGACGGTCATTCTCATCAGTAGAAGAAGGCACACAATACCATTGCGGCTCTTCCTTAGAAAGCTTAGTCAACTCCGTCCTGATTATTCTCAGAACTCTATTAGCTGTATGACGAACACGCCACTTATCTGCTGATGCTTGTTCAGCGTACTGGAAACCACCACCAGGAGCTTTAGTGAAAACAATCCACTGCCGTCCTGCATAAAAGGCAAGATTCTGGTGCCATTGTTTCTCGAAGTTGATACGTGCCTCTTGACAAGACTTCAGCCTATTATTCCACTTTTCTACTAGGTTCTTGTCGGCAGAGCCTTCAGCCTTCAGCAAGTCAACCATAAGAAACCTTACTTAGTAGTAGTTTCGGCCTTTTCGGCTTCTTGAGTAGCCTGTTCGGCTGCCTTATCACGCTCTTCAACTGCCTTCAGCCTATCTTCGACAGAACTAACGGCAAGAGAAGGATCTTCGTACATATCTTCAGGAACAGTACGCTTGAATGCGTTATCTGGACGCTCCAGATTACCCTTCAAAGCGTAGAAGTTACCACCGTTAGCAGCAACAACTGCACGAAGCTCAGACTCGTCAATTTCCTCACGAAGATACGCTTGGTAAGCATCCTCTGAAGTACGAACACGAGTAGTAGGAAGATCGAATCGTGGGTCTTCCTTCAACTTCTCCACATCAGCAGCCTTCGGAGCAGACTTCTCTTCCGGAGCCTTAGTAGTGGTTGTAGTTGAATCAGTCGTTGCCATTCTCTTCTCCTGTAATTGTTGGTTGCTCTGACGGAATACTTGTAAAGATCTCTGGGAATTCGATAGGAGTCAAATCTTCTTCGTCATCTTCAAAATCAATGACTTGCGGCTGTTCCCAATTATCAGGGAAGTTCTCCTGAGCCAAAGGTGACCCTGAATCCCGTTGCATCTGAATCACTGTCATCAATTGAGTCTGCATCCCCTGAATCTGAAGATTCTGGTTCTGGATCGTTTGGTTCTGCGTCTTGATCGTCTCGGTCTGAGCCAGAAGCAACTGTTGCATCGAATTGTTCAGATTCTGCATCTCCAGAAACCTGTCCTGTAGGGACGGGTTCTCGAATGTCATAGTTCTTCTCCATCCAAGAATACGTGGGCTTCTCGCCACTATCCCATTTCTCATGTTCCATACGGAACTGCTGCAAAAGACGACTGATATCAAGAGTCATTGAATGGTAACACTCATTACACAAATAAACAGCTTGAGTGTTGACATCAAAATAGTGGTCGACGGCAAAACCAAGATCTACAAACCATTCCCTAGGTGGTCCACCTACACCGCATTGAATACATACGTAGGGAACCATAATAGGTTTCTGGTAGATCTGATAGGGTCGGGGCATTATTTATTCCCTACAGGGGCGCCAACACCTACAGGGGTACTGCCGCTATCTACATTTACTAGCACGATACGGGTCTTGCCATTATGTCCGTGGATAAGTTCGACAGATGCCATTCCTCGTTCATAATGAACAACAGACGACGGCCACTCCGTAAGCCAACGAAGACAGACAACACCGTCAGAGAATTCGATTCCTTCAGCCACAACTCCTGTGCCAGATACTCCGGTTTCGTCAACATCACGGTGCAACTCAAATGCTCGCATTACCATTCAATCCCTAATTGGTCATCGAAATTTTTGGGAGTAGAGAACATCAATTCGTAATCGAGGTTCTTCTCACCTGCTTCTGGCAAGTTAAGCACATTACCTAGTGTCTCGTCAACTTCGTCTTGATACGCTGGACGACTCATCACTCCATAACGCAAGGCGTCCATACAGTGATCGTTCCTCTTTAGAGGAGTCTCCTTTTTATTTCGGCGCACCTCAATCTTAGTTGAGGCGTAGCGATCCCATCTGTAATTATTAATCTCTCTGAGGGTGTGTTGGCATCTCCGAGATATAAAAAGTAGTCGTTTGGAAAATCGGTTCTGAACTCTAGCAATTCCCCCTCGGACGTCGTTATTCCCAAGTGCAATCGGGACGCCGTGCTCGACGTATTCGGTCTGTATAGATGTTCTAGTAATGGCACTAGTGTTTTGTATTGATGGATCTCCAACGACATATTGCGGCATCACTTTCAGATCATGAATCCTATGCCTATACAACTGTGCGTTTTCACGTACGATGTTTTGTGTGACATAGATTTCGTCGTACACGATAATCCGCCCGTCATTATCAAAACAACAGAACAAAAAGGCTGTTGGGTTGGCAAAGCCATGATCCATACAAACAAAGTGACCCCAACCACGTCTATAAAGATCGAAGTCATCCTCAATGATGTCTTCTACTACATTCCCACCTTCATCAGCAGGGTTCGCTTTAAAACTACTTCCGTAAACCAAACCAGTATGGGTTATGAACTTTCCGGCTCTACGAGCTTCTTTTTCCTCAGGACTCAAGCCTCTTGTAGTACGTTCCAAGGCTTCTAGAGAGATATGTGGGTTTTCAATAGTATCAATTTCAACTACTTCAATAGTTCTGTCACCTTCTTTCCACGGGTCATAAATCTTATCTTTAACCCAAGTAAGCTCCACTAGTGGAGTCATTGTTATCCAGTAGGATCCATCAGTGTCCATAAGACGCATGAGACATTCGTTGAAGATGTCTTCGGGTGGTTCTTCATCAAACCACGTAAAGTGTCGGCTTGTTCCCGCAAACTTGTCCACATCCTGTTCATAAGACATGAACTCCAGAAAGGATCCATTAGTAAGAGTAAGGGTACGTGCGAGCTTGTCATAACTATCTTCCCAACTCCCATTTTTAAGGAAGGAAGACGGCAGCCAGCGACGTATTTCCGGGAAGGAGATTTTCTTAATTCCCTCTTCAATATCAACACCTACAGCCCGTCCACGTACAGGAGGAAGAGGGATGTCCTTTCTGAAACTATGCAATCCGGTTAACCACATAACAGCCTCGACAGCACCGAAAACTGTCTTGCCGGAACGGTTACCACCAATAAAAAGCTTTTCTTTAGAAAGACTCTTATGGAGTTTCTCTTGTAGAGCGTGTGGCTTGTACGCAGAAAGACCTGGACTAATGGAAGCCTGACGAAGACTCTGTTCAGTCAATAAGAGAACGTCATCTAGTGAGAGAGGGTCCGGTTTACGAGTTGGCACAAGAAATTTTCCTACAGGGGTAGAGCCGCAAAGTACTAAAGTTCATCTGGTTCGTCTGTGTCGTACTCTCCTGGGTCAAAACTAGGTTCAGGAGGTTGCGGCGGGTTCATTCCGTGATCTATCATAAGAGTAACTAGCTTGTAAATGTAGCGACGTTGCTGAAGTAATAAGACTCGTAAATCATGAGTTTCTGTAACTAGCTGGTCAACTTCTTCCGTAAGTTCTTTAATCTCTTTACGAGTTACCTTACGTTCTCTGCGACGAGCTTCATGGATAGCAATGTAAATACCACTACCAGCTAAAATAATACTTGCAACAATTCCAATCCTTAAATCCAAATTACTTCTTTACTTCTTTACTTCTTCAAGTAATTACAGAAAGCTTCCCTAGTGTACCTTCCGTACAACCCATCTACACGCTTCAAATACAAATGAGCGTCCTTCAAATCTGCCTGTAGAAGACTTACTGCGTTACGTGTTACTGGTCCATACACTCCGTCGTTCTTACCATTGTAATAACCCCAATAATTCAAATTCTCAATCAAATCGAATGTGTGCACATTCGTGTCTTGCGTGAAGACAGTTGGGAGGTTACAAGTGAACTGAGAAGAAAGCTTTTTGCTTTTTTGGTCCCAATCAAATTCGAAAGGCAGACTTGAGTTAATTTCAGTAGCATTTGGGAATTTTGACAAAACAAATTCCCTACAGGTGGTGAGGTTCTGCAAGAGCAAGTCCGTCGGGGGTTCATTAGTTCCTAAAAGTACCAGGACACTAATGTGAGTACTTCCCAACTTATTTGGTGACTTGTTACAAAGACCACGTAGGCAATAGACACCCTCAACGTTACTAGCTACACCCAAGTTGTATTGCACGTCTCCCATGCCGCGAAGTTTATAATCTGCCTTGCGTTGCTGCTCAAAATAAGTTAGTGGGTTGAGTTCAACAAAGTTAGCGTTCTCTCCTGGAAGAAAGAGATTTATTCCGAGTACGTCCTTCTCACGAAAGAAGAGTGGCCCCTCAATCTCTTCGGTCATAGGAATGGGGTTAGTAGCAGTCCAATCTGCTCGCTTAAGAATCTTCATACTTTACTTCCTAACTAGAGTTTGCCTCAATTACCTTTCGAACACTTGGGCTACTACGAATTTCAGCAGCAACTCGGTTCAAGACGTCCGACGTTACGTTTTGTGCCAAAATTTCCATAACGGCTGTAAGAACAAGAGAGACCATCTGGAGTGCGTTCTGGGTCTCAGGTCGGTAAATGTTTTTGAGTTCGTTGTAATATTTAATAGCTTGCAAGTCACCGTTTTGAATGCTTTTGGCTAATGCGAGTTTTGCGTCATTTTTAACATCGTTATCAAAGACTTCATCAAGTCGAGACTGAAAATATTCAAAGTGCCTCTTTCTTCTTAAGAGGGCTTGCCATTCCTTTGTACTAAGACCAGCTTCTTTAAGTTTAGCTGGGATCGTACGCTTGTCAAGGTGGTTTACAATTAGACTTGTGGCCCAAGCAAATTTGGGATCAATGTAGTTTTCAACTGTGTTATAAGGTTTGATTCCACGATTTTGGAGGCTATTTGATATGTCATCCAGTACGCCATTCCATCCTTTAAGAAAGTTAGGTCGATCTGGGTGGGATTTGAAATGCTCGTGAAGTACGTGGACTTCGGGTAGTTTTTTATTTTCGTAATAATAGACTTCGATATATGTGAGTACATCAGCTCTAAATGGTTGTTCGTAATCAGATTTTCTGGAAAAAGAAATAGTTCGGAATCCATTCAATTCCTCTTTTTCCTCTAGAAATTTACCTACAGGGGTAGTATTTACTACATTAATATTGCCAGAGCCGTTATTACCAAAAGGGCTAGCAAGAGTGAGATCAGATATATTAGCAGGAAGCGATGATTGATCAACAGCTTGGCTTAAATTGTCTTGAAGAGAATTATCATCACTGCTAGAAGGATCACTCCTAGAATAATGTACACTGCCGTTGTTGTCATTTTGAAACTCCTTCATTGAATCAATAAACGCTTGGGCGTCTTTGATTGTATCTTCAATGCCCATTGGGAGTTAGAGTACCTGCTCAAAAGGAGGCTAGTCAAATTTCCAGAAAAAAAGATTACTTGCTTACACGCTCAAATAGAAATGTCAGAATTTTGCCAAGAAGAAGAAACTCCTCCTTGTCGCATATAACGGGGATCAGCGA
>Ga0247690_1000091_pt1 | contig 19658 bp, 34 predicted proteins | sample CNK31_metaG_FD_183035 | JGI IMG/M metagenome (GOLD analysis project Ga0247690, IMG submission 183035) | Soil microbial communities from Purdue University Martell Research Forest, Indiana, United States - CNK31 | ecosystem: Environmental > Terrestrial > Soil > Temperate forest > Bulk soil... | reverse complement strand
CGTCCGCAGCCGTCACAAGATCGGTCAGGGATGTGCCCGCCAGGTTTAGCGTGACCGGTATCGCGACATTGCCGACGAATGTGCCTAGAACAGCCATTATTGCTCACCACTCGGCATTCCATGGGCATTGACGGCGCTCGCGATCGACCAGACCGCCGCTTCCGCAATCACCAGCTGGAACTTGTGCAGCCTGCCGTCAGACCTGAAAGGAACTTCGCCTGCCCTGTTTGCCACGTTCGCCGTTGACCATGTGATGCTGCCGCCGTGGTAGTCCTTGACGCCATCGGCAAGCGTGAAGCCAGACAGAGGCGCGTCTGTGATCACTCTCGCGCTGCTGACGAACGTCCGGTTTTTCTGGTCTATCTCGACCTCTGCCGTCTCTATCGTCGCCTGAAGATCCGGGCCTGAGAAATAGGCCAGCTTGTTGTCGGTCGTGAACGTCGCGAAGGTCGGGCGACCACCGGAGAAAAGCCGGCTATCGAAGGCTTCAGACACAGAAGCGATATCGGGATAGAGAGAGTCGAGACCATCCCAGGTAATGCCTGGGGTGGCGAGCGCCATCATCTCGCCAACCGCGATATCTGTCGTGCACCAGCGGTCAAGCTGCCAGTCATAGCCGAGGCGATAAAAACTGCCGTTCTTGGCGCGGTACTTCCACCAAACAATCTTCTCGAACGGGTCTGCCGAGCCTTGCACGTCGCCCAAATATGTCTGGTCGATCTGGTCGAGGAACCAGCGGTCCACGCGTTCAGCGCCGATTGGTTGGCGATCGACGCCGCCGAAGAACCCGTCCTCCGAGAGATAGAAGAACCGGCTTGGCCCGATAGAGACGATAGACCGAGGCGCAAGCGTTCCCTGCTTCGGGTTCAGGACCGTGCGTGTGAAGGTGAAGCCAGACGACGGGGCGAACGGGAAGAACTGCATCGCTGCGCGCTGGACGACGGTGAACCCGCCCTGCTCCGCAAAGCCGCCCATGACCTCATCGCCCTCGGGGAGCTCCTGGAAGTCTGCCCCGCGTTCCTTGATCGTCCAGAAGGTGATGTCGTTGACACCGGACCAGCGAACCGTCTTTTGCCCGTTCGTGCCTTCCAGATAGCCGAGAACGAGAAAGTCACCGGCTACCCAGCTATACTTTGCCTTTGGAGGGCTGCCGCCGAGATCCGCGAAGTTGCCAGCAGCCTCGATGTCGTAGACCTGAATGGCATCGGAAATGTTATGCGCCACCAGCTGGTCACCAAAGCGGGTGAAGGTCCATGCATCCTGCAGCGGCACGTTATAGGGGGCGCTCGGGCCGGAAATGTCGGTCCACGAATAATCCGTGGTATCTAGCCGATAAAGGCGCGTCGCTGTGCCAGCGATGATTACATAGTTCCCAGCAGCCGTGCGCACATAGGCAGCACCCCGGCATTCAGCAGGGAGAGCATCGGAAATCACCGTCAGGCCAGCCATTGGTCCCCAGCCGTTGGCCACAGGTTGGGCGTTGACGACGTTGGCGCTGCTGGAGCCTTCGAAGGGGCTCTTGTCAGGCTCAAATGGGCTTAACGGGATCATCATAGCGATGAATCAACCGTGCTGTTGTAGCGGTAGCGGCCGATCGATCCGAGGCCGGGATCAACGGTGAGCTGCGAGCGCTTCTTGCGGGCGTTGTCGCTGGCAACCTCCGCCGTGAACTCGTCGAGCATCTGTTTCCACACGCCGCCAGACTGGTCCTTGACGTAACCGCAGCCCCAGACCATCGCCGCAGCAAGGTAGAGATCAGGATGATTGGTCAGAAATTCGTTGGTGGGCGCCGAGTCTGACAACGCGAACCGGCCGAGATAGACGAAGCGGAACGGATAGGCCGATAGCATCGGCCGATCAAACGTGATCGTGTCGCCTTCGATAGCCCAGATCGTCGGGCGTCCCTGCACTTCGGTCGTTGAGTAGGTGCCGAGCGCACGCGGAACAACGAAATAGTCCGACACGCCTTCCTTGACGTACAGATTTTGCGGCTCCTGAACGGCCAGAGACGAGATATCGAGTGTCTGAGCGCCCATAACTCCGGTCAGGTTCGCCGTCGTGCCTACGGGGCCAAGAAGACGGTTCAGGCGAGCTTCGGCAAGCGTGATGAAGTCTGCCGCGTTGCCGGTCAGGTCGGAACGGGCCATCCAGTCAACGACTGCGGCCTTAAGCTCACTATAGTTGCTGATGCTCATTCGAGCCTCCAGGCTGGCGCAGCATGAATTCGTGGAAATTGCCGCGATAGGCGACTTCGCCTTGGTGGTGATCGATGTTCAGGTCAGGAACGAGCCAGATTTCCCCGCCGATGGAGACCCAATTCCGGCAGAAGGCATAATCCTCGCCGTACCAGAGCCCGTCATGGGCGCCATGGTTGAACAGATCCACGGATTCGAATCCGTCGCGGTCCTTGAAAATGAGGTGAGGAAAGCAGCGCTTGAACTTCTCGACTGCAGCGCGCGTGATCTTCAGGAAGCCAGCCGGGACACGATCAGCCTTGATACATCCGTCCTCGCGGACGATCGGACGGTGATCATCGGTATCGACCAGCGCCCCCATGTATTCTTCTTCCGCCTTCTTGAAGCGGTAGGTTCCGGCAACCACGTCTCCAGGAGCCTCGATCAGCTTCACGAGGTCTTCAGGACGGAATGAAACATCGTGGTCGAGGAACACGATTGCGTCCGTGTCCACATCAAAAGCCTTGCGCAGAAGCATTGCGCGGGCACTGCTGATGTATGGGCAGCCAATTTCAGCGACCAGGCTGTGAACAATCCCGGCACTGTCGAGCGCCGGGATTGCTTCTTCGATTGCATTCAGCGTGGCGTCATGGGGCTTCGTAAGGGTCGGAACCCCGATGACTACCTTCATGATCAGGCAGAACCCTTCCACAGACCAAGAGCGGTCATGGTGGCCATGATTTCCTGGATCGCCGCAGCCATGTTCGCAGTGAGCGACGTGGTGGCAGCAATCAGGCTGGATGCCTGTGCAGAAGAAGCCCGCTGCACAATCGGGGTAGTGCCGTAGAAACCGATTTTGTCGGTTGTGGTGTTGCGGCCGAGCTGGGTTCCGTCTGGGGAACCGGCGCCGAGATATTCAACTGGCATGTCCATTATCCTTTCTGGAGACCCTTAGTTGAAGTGCAGACGGGTCGCCCATTCCGGACGAAGCGTCTTGTAGCCGTAGAGGACATCAATACGGCAAGGCAGGTTGTCGTTGTTGATGTCGTACTGGCGGACGATGCGCATCGAGATGCCGTCCTGGACTTCGCGACGTGCGAAATCCACACCGTTCGGCATGACCAGATCGGCCGTGGCGAAGGTGAACGCGTCTTCCTGGTAGAGCAGCGAGGTCGTGTCCTGACCGGATGCAGTACCCGCGACAACAACGGCCTTGCTTGCGCCGGCAGAGTTGATGACGACGTTCTGCTTGGCGCCTGACGTGACCGGGGTCGGGGAAACGGTGATGTTGCCCGCGCCGCCTACATAATCCGCCGTGATGACGAACTGCTGCAGGACGCCGTTGTCCACCTTGGTTTCCGGGTGAACCGAGTTGACGCCGACGATGGTGATGATATCGCCCTTGACGAGCGTACCAGTACCAGCCGTGACTGCAATCGTTGCGGAACCGGAGGTGATGCCGGTCGAGGTGTTGACGACGTAGTTTGCATCAGCGCCACCACGCGTAAACCCAGGCCACAAGGTGTTTTCCATGAAGTCGTAGCCAGCGGCGCGACCCATGTAGCCTTCCTTGTACTGCTTGGAGAGCTGAGCCTGGTCGTTGAACAGCGTCTTGGTGTCTTTCACCAAGGTGGACATGTCCAGCGAGTTCAGGTTTGCACTGCGGTCGTTCAGCGGAGCAAGGCCGCGCTGCATGAGAACGCGGCCCGAAAGCACGTCGTTGTATGCAAGCGTGGAAGCCGGCGTCCAGATCGCGTTGTAGACATCCTTGAACATCGACATCGCGTCGTATTCGATGTTCGCAGCCAGGACGGCCATTGCCGGCTCCAGGATGCGCTTGGAGAAGTCGTCGAGCGAGAGAGTCAGGTCAGCAGACGAGAAGTTGGTGTCCACACCCTTCTGTGTCGCCACAGTGAGGTTCTGGCTTTCTTCCTGCGTGTCCTGCGTGGCGATCGTCTTGCCCGTGCGAACCGTGTAGCGGTTAGGCATACGGATCTTCAGGGTATCGCCAATCTTGGCGCCCGACTTTGCGAAGCTGTCATCGTACTGGCGATTGATCGAGCCGACGAAGTTGAGCTTCTGGTGGAGGATGCGGAGCGCTTCGCGCGTCACCGCAGTGGGGGTGAGAATCGTATTGGCCATGAGGCTTTCTGTCCTTCAGGGAGAGGTTGGGATCAGCCCCGCTTGGCGATCTGCGCTTGACGGCGTTTCAGCCACTCATCTTGAGACAAGCGATCATCGAGGCCCGTGGGAGGCGGGTTTGCTCGTGCTGTCACTTTGTTGAGGGGTTGGGCAGCCGGGGCAGCGGCCTTGGGGGCGGCTGTTTGCTTCTGGAGAGCCAGGTGGCCGATGTGGGCAAGATAGAGCGTGCGATACACCTGCGGGGTGTACTGTTCGCGAAGGCTGTCGACGGAGAAGCCGAGATCCTTCGTTGCAAACTCGGTGATCTTGTTATCCAGATCGGGCGACCAGCCCTTGAGTTCCTTTTCCGCAAACGCTCTTGTTTCCCGGAGGCGATCTGCAGTTGCCTGTTTCGCCTTTTCGGACAAGTCTGCCTGCGTCTTGTCGAGGTATTGAGCGACCTGACCGCGCTGTTGTTGCAGTTGCTGGAACTGACGCCAGTGCGACATTGCCGCCATGGGGTCTTCGTTCTCCAGCGCCTGCCAGTTGACGTTCTCGTACTGCTTGAGCTGTGAATCGATGTTGTGGACGATTGCCCGCGCCTCGATTACTTCCTGAGAAGTCTGGTAGGCGGCTTGGGCTTCGGCCATTTTGGCTTCGACCGTCTTGCGCTGTTCCGCGACTTCCTGCGTCTTGCGGGTATAATCTGCAGTCCGGAGGAGAGCGTCTTTCAGCTCCGGAGGCAGCTTGTACGCCTTTCCTTCGTATTCAACGTCGGCAAGCTCTAGTTCCGGCTGTTCATCGCCTTCACCTTCGCCTTCTTCGCCGTCTACGACCTCGTTGTCATTCTCCAGTTCGACCTCTGGGGTTTCGCTGGCATTCGCTGCATTCTGCTGCTGCTCTCCGCCTGCAGGCATAGCCTGTGCATCGGCAACAGCCGTCAAAGCCTCTTGCATCGAGGTCCACTCCGTTTCGGGTTGGTGGGAGGAAACGAGCGCCGCTTACCCTTGGCGCGTGGGATTCTGTGCCGGTTGCGGCTGATCGAGCTTCACGAGATGCGAAGCCGCACTGATGGCGGTCGTCGCCTGATCGTTCTTGAGGTCGCCTACGACCTTCATGCGCTGGGTTTCAGCGTTGAACTGGTCAACCGACTTGTCAGCCTCCAGAGCCTGCACTTTCTGTGTAAGCTCCTGAATGGCCTGCTGGCCCTGCTGGATCATCTGCTGAACCTCAGGCGGCAAGCCCTTGTTCTGCAGTGCGGGGTTAATGTGCTTCAGGCGTTCGGCAATCTCGTCGGCTCCAGGCCAATCGAGGTTCATCGCCAGAAGGTCGCCAATGACAGGCGCAGCAGCCGGGAATGCTCTGACAAACTCCGTCATTTGCATTGCAGCCTCTTCGCGCCGCGTCGTGAAGCTCGGGCCGGTGGTGACGGTCAGGTCGTACTTGCCGACCGTGAGGTCATGCATCGCCATGATGGCTTGGCCTTGCTCATCTTCCTGCGGCTTGCCATCCGAACCCATGACCGGCTGAGGCTGTCCGCTGTTGACCTGCACCGAGCGAGGAGAGCCATCTTCACCGAGGACACGGATAACGCGCTCATCGCTGTAGACCTTCGGAATGAGGTCGATGAGGATTCTGCCGGTATGACGGATTGCGCGGGCAAGGTTGTCGATGAAGTGGAATGTCGCTACATCCCCTTCCCGCTGGCGTGCCATGATGGCGCGGCCGCTCGTCTCGTTCGATCTGGCACCCAAGGACGCGTCATAAATGCCGATGATGGCCTTCATGTCGTCCGAGGCGTTCAGCGCCTCCTGCAGGGCTCCTGCGGCTGGGCCAACGTCGAGAGGCTGACGGATGGGGGCTTCTTGGTCAAACTCCAGAAACGCATGGCTTTGCGTGTTCGCTGTCGCCCAACGGTCCACATCGCTGTCAAACGTCCCCTTGCGACCAATCCACGGCACCCGAGGAGCCAGCGCAACAAGCTCCGTGCTCGTCGTGCGCCAGTAGTTGAACATCCGCGCCGCATCCTTGGCGCTGTGGATCAGGCTACGGAAGTAACGCTTGCCCTCAACCACGATCTCATCACCGTAAACAGGGATGATCGGGATGTAGCAGCCAGGCCAGTCGTTCTTCTCCAGGATATCGGCGCCCGACATGATGATTTGCGTCACCTTGTGCGAGCGCGTCTTGCGAGTGCCGACGACCTGAAGCACGCCTGCATCAAGCATCGCCTGCAGGTCGATGTCCTTCTCCAGATCCTCGGCAGCATAGACATGGCCGTTGGAAAGCTTGACGATCTCCTTTTCGATCGGCTCACGCTTCCACCACTCGGCAACCATGACGGTTTCGTCTTCGATCCAGATGCCGGCGTTTGCCCAAGCATCGCTTTCGAAATCGACGTTAACGTCTGCACCTTCCGCGTTCTTCTTATTGCCGTATTTGGCTTCGAACTCGGCCTTGCGCATCGGTTCGACGACAAACGCCACGTTCCAGTCGGCGGAATCGGCCGACATGCTGTCTGGGTCGCCATAGACGGAAAACTGGTTTGCAACGCGTTCAATGGACAGATCCATCTCGAACGTGTCTTCGTAGGCGTAATCCATACCGACGCGCCAATAGCCGAAACCACCGGAAACGCTCTGCTCGATCGCCGTATCATAGGCCACGTCAGCGTTGGACGTGTATTCGATGTTGCGGATCAGGCCGTTGATGACCTCGGCCGTCTTCGGGTCCGCGTTGCTATCGACCGGGTGGACCTTGATCGAAGGCTTGTTCTGACGGCTATCGTTGACGACCTGGCGGATGAATGCCGGCATCTTGTTGATGGTAAGGCACGGGCGAAACTCGTCCCTGCGCTGCTTCTCGATGTCACGCGGCCACTGCTCACCGAGGCGAGAGAAGCGGATATCGTCGAGCGCGGTCTGCCGGTTGTCGGACTCTGCGTCCTGGCAGCGCTCGAACGCCGTCCTGCCCTCTGCGAGCAGATCGTCTTTCTTCTCTTCAGCCATTCAGCTATCCCATCCAGGCGCCTGCGCCAGCGTGGCCGCGCGGGTCTTTCTTCCGTGGAGCGTGAGGTTCTTCGTAGACGACACAGCCAAGGCCGAAGCCATCAGCGCCGTGCGAGGCCCAATCATGCTCTGGACCAAGGCCAATGCCGCGAGCGTCGTCTTTCTTCTCGTGATACCAGCCGAGAGCAGCACGACCGCCTTCGGTCGTTGCCTCGTTGAACCACATGTTCGGGAAGAGGCGTCTTGCTGCTTCGATACGGGCAGATGCAGCGCCCTTCCCCTGATTGGGGACGACCGTAACCTTGTACCCGGCGTCACGGAGCGCGCTTTCGTAGGAAACGTCGTAAACCTTGTCGTTGGTCGAGCCATCGTGCGGCAGCCAGAATTGAGCCCGCTCTGGCGTGTAGCCTTTTGACCTGCACCAATTGAGATGCGATGCCAGCGGTTGACCAACTGCCTCGTAATAGTCGAGCCACCGGATCTCCTTGCCGATGAATTGGCATGCCCAGATCGTGAATGCGTCAGCTCGTGCGCCAGTGCCGCCGATATCGCAGATGAGCCGGATGGTCATGAGCGGGTCGGCAGCCACCTTGCCTATGCGGCCCTCATTCTTGGCGTCTGCGAGATGTCTGGCGTAGTAGGCGCCCGAAGCAACGCTCAAATACCCGCCCTCCCAGATGTGGTCGTATTGGTCGGGCTGCATGCGAAGGCAGTCGAGGCGCTCTTGCTCAAGCTCTGGAGTGAGCCAGGGGTTGTCTCGCCAATTGGCCGTAACGAGAACTGAACCAGTCGGCCGTTCGTCTCCGCACATCATCAGGTCAACAGGGTCGACCTTGCGTCGTGGGTTCCAGCTAAACCAGATCTCCGAGCCGGGAGCTCGGATCGTTGGGCGAAGCAGGTTGAGCGATCGGCCCGAGGCCGTCTGCGCTTCTTCCCACCAAGCCCGCTTGAAGCCTTCGAGCGACTTGATTGATTCCGCTGTGTGGTCCTGCATGCCCTGAAAGATGATCGCGCCATCTCCTGGCGTTTCGATCGTATCGCGGAAGACCTTGAACCCGTCCGCTTCTCCCAAGCCGAAATCAGCTAGCTTCCCCTCAAGCAATCGCTTCGAAGAGTCGGCCAACGTCTTTTGCACTTCACGAATGCAGACCGAGAGCATCCCGCGTTCTGCGAGATGGTCCTCGATCATCAGGCCACCGAAGAAATGCGACTTGCCAGAGCCACGCCCGCCCTTCGCGCCTTTGTATCGAGATGGGGCGAGAAGAGGCTCGAAAACCTCAGCCGTTGGGATCTGAAGAGTTCGCACGGACTATGTGACGTTCGATGCGCTGGATGATGCTGATCGGGTTGTCGTCTTCATCCCCACCAACAATCGCTTGAGCGACCTTGCCATCCGTGCGATCGGCCAATTCCTTGATTGCCTGCATGTCGCCTTCGGCTGCCTTCTCGATCAGCTTGGCTGCGATCATGCGCAAAGCCTTGCTGTCATCGCCTACTGCAGCGAGTTCCATTCTCAGGGCGTCCCTGAATGGTTTCTCCTGGCGTCTGCCGCTGTTTTGATTGCCCGCCATTTTAAAACGGCCATCCGGTTGATTTCATTGGCGCACTCCTTGCGAAAGGCTGGTGCATTAGAAAATCGTCCTAAGGCCCCTGATACTGAGACGGCAAAAGACGACACTTTGCGAAATGGTTTTCTATTCTTTGGATACTTTCCCCGTGGATACCCATGCGCCAGCGACGAAGGCAGCGATGATCAAGCCCTGCTGGGAGGTAAAGCGAAGGGAACCGTCATCGGCCACAAAAGCAGACCACACATCGTTGATGATGGTTTCCTTGTTGCCAGGAAGCTCGACCTTGTAGGTGTAAATCTCGTTCTCTTGCATTTGGCGCCTTTAGCCTGCCACCCAGCAATACCTGCACACCTGGGGCGCAGCGCATGAAATGATGGAGGCGGCTATTATAGCTAGGAGGGTTACGGTGAGGAGGATGAGAATGGGGCGGGTCAATTAACCAAGATCTCTGATGCGTCGATCTTCAGCAGGTCTTTGTCAGCAACGAACCGGTTAGCCTTGCCATCCCACACGCCCCAGCCAGTGCCGCCAGTTAGCGAACGCGGGGTAAACCGCTTTGGCTCGTGGTTGCTGAACACTTCGCGCAGAACTTTCTCGACCTGCTTCTTCAATTCGGCACCACCACGGTTAGCTCATGCTTTGCGGCATGGAAGAATATGTTGCTGCGGTTGTCGGTGAAGAACTCAACCTCTCCGTCGCAGTCTAGAAGGACGTAGCCCTCTATTCCGTCCATGGTGGCTTTGCGCATGTAGCAGCAGTTATCAAGGGCGGAGAAGGGATCGGAGATGATGTCGAGGGGTTCCACGATATCTCCTGAATCTAAAACCCGCCGATCGGGTTGACAATCCGACGACGGGCTTTCTGGCGCTAACTCTTGTGACTATTCTGCTTTGGGCGAGGAGCCGTGAAGCTCTCCTCTGGGGCCCGGCGATGTTCCGCTACAGCACAGCCCAACAAATCACTGGTGCGATTTATATGCTGATTTGGTTATGATTTCAAGCGGGAAGACTTGGCTTCCACAGCGCGACCTATAACCATTCCAACATGGTAAGGCCACAGAACACCTTTCCAAAAGCTGCCCGTTGCCTCCGTGACTCCGGCCCATACCATGCAGTAGATAGCCCCTATCATGCGTTATCCTCCGCAGCCGCATCGTAGCTGTCCAGCGCGTCAAGGAACCACTGAGGGACAACAAGGTGGTTTGTGGGAGGATAGGCGCCGCCTAAAGCCTCCCATTGATCTGCCCTCATTTGCTCATGCTTGAAGATCTGGACCCTGCTGCGATAGCCTTGCGTCTTGTCGAAAGTCCAGAACTCCGTTCCGAGCGGGATTGCGGCTAGGTATCTCACGCCACCTTCTCCACAAATGCCAACGACAGCTCTGCATTCACCATGCCGTTGAGCGTTTCAATCACTGCCTTGATGGTCTGCCGGCCGGTTGCGTCCACTACCCTCCCCTTCATTCCGCCGAGGAGGACGTGCGTGCGGTCGATGACGATAGGCGTTCCTGCCGGGTACATCTGACGGGCGCGGCGCTGCGGGATATGCTGCAGCCTGTCGGCCTGTTCCTTCTCGCGCTGGCGGCGCATGGCCTTCTGCCTCTCGTATTCGGAGAGGATTACGGCTTCGGCATCACGAACGGCGTCAATGACGGTTGGCATGATCGGCATTGGGGTTCCCCTCACACCAAGGACACCAGCCACGAAATCGCAGTTGTTGAGGCGTAGCCAGTCGTCCACATCGCAGACGAAGGCATAGCCAGGGATGAGCGGGTATTGCTTGTCGATCGGCTTCTTGGTGCGGTGGTGGACGATTTCACGCCGTTCTAGGGGCATGTAGTGGTCGAAGCCTTCATGCCGTAGAGCGAACTCGATGTTGGTGATACGCGGGTCCTGCTTTGCAGGTCTTTGCGCCTGTGGTTTCAATCGGATGCAGTACCATTTTGCCGCCATGGTAGTCCCCCTCGTTTATGCTGCGTAGCCGTCTATTGTAGGAATGCGCGGAAGGGTGACGACCGCGCCGGAAATGGTGGTACGCCGCACGTGGTCGGGGCTTAGAGGCTTAGCCTTCTTCGGAGGGGACGCAACGGCCTGTTTAGGCTCTCTGCACCTGACGACGTGATTAAACGGCTTCTTGTGCTGTCGAACCGGGAACTGATCACGGTGGTATTCTGCGAAGTTATAGATGGTACGACGCGTGACGCCGAAGCGCTTGGCGAGATCGGATGCAGACACGCCATCAGCCCAAAGCTCGATCATCACAGCATGGTCAATCTTCAGCATATTTGGGCTGGTATGTGGTGAGGCTTTCTCGACGTCGATGTCTGCACGGACGTTCATTGTGCGGGTTCCTTCTGTTCTGGCATTGCTGCGTTTCGTGGGGCCCAGACCTGAGATAGAGCCCAGAAGTGACGAGCGCCGACTGGCCACTTGCGGCGATGAGCGCCCATAACGAATGCTTCAAGCGATACGTCTTCCTCGATAAGCTTGAGGCCTTCCTTGTAGATGACGGCGCGCTGGCGCTGGGCGTGGTCGATCATTGGCGTGTTGCCTGGGTGATGAGGCTACGAACGTCACGAGCGCGGGAGTTGCCCTCCCACTCGTCGTTGTTCTTGCGTATGGCTTCCGCGATGTATTCTTCGCGGGTCTGCTGGCGAGGCATGGGGTTGTGAGGGTCGGTGAAGCCCTTACCCTTCAGCACCCACTCGGCTTTGAAGCCCTGCCAGCCTCGGTTCAGGTGCTCCTCTGCAGCCGCGATTGGGTTGCCGGTCGCCTGATACTCTCGGAGCAATGCTTTCGCTCCACGAGGCGTCAGAGGGCATTTCTTGCCGCGACGGTGGGCGATGATGTCCTTTGCCAACTCTTCGCCAAGGACTGGAGACAGGATTTCCATTAGCTCGTTCATGCTGCTAACCCTTCTTCCGCTGTATGGAGCAGCACGACGCAATCGGCCGGAAGATCCTCCGACCAAATCATCGTTAGCCGTTCGCAAAGATTGTCGTTCTTAATGACCCCGTAATGCTGAAGGCAGTCGAGGATTGCCTTGGACCGATTGTCGAGGTCCTGCCTAACGTTCTGCCGTTTAAGGGCAATATGCAGGGAGAATGGAACACTAACAGGCTGCTTTGGAGCCTTGATCAGATAACCTGCATCGTTACGCCATTTCTTGTAGATGGGAGAAAGCCGGCGCGCCTTGCCCCATCCATTGTAAAGGTCCCAACCGCTCGGCGGGTATGGAAGGTGGAAGCGCATCATGCGGCCCCCACCATAGAGAACAGATTGTCGGTCTTTGCGCGATCGAGCTCACCAATGTTTTTGACGGCCTGGCGGAAATACGAAGGCTTGAGCTCGAAGCCGATACCTTTGCGGCCGAGCTTCACGGCGCTGTATACCTCGCTCCCAATGCCGAGGAAGGGCGTCAGAACGGTTTCGCCAGGCGCCGACCACAGATCGAGGCAACGCTCGATAACGTCCAACTGCAGCGGCGAGATGTGCTGCTCGTCTTTTTCATCACGGCCGGAGCGATACTGCAGGGTGTTCGTCTGGTTGATGTCCATCCAGACCGGAGAAGCGTAGCGTTGCCAAACCAGAATTGACCGCCACTGCTCGAAGGGCCACGCCGTACGGCCCTCGGCCTCTGTCTGCCGTCGATGGCGGTCATATGCCTCCCGGCTGATATCTAGGCTCTCATCGCCCGACCAACGATCGAACATGCCGTCAACGGGATTTTCGTTATCACCCGGCTTACGGAATGAGACGATGTAGTCGGCCAGGCCCATGCCGCTGATGGTGCTGTCCTTGGTGATCTGCTTGTGCAGCAAGCGGATGGATTTCGTGCGCTGCTGTGCGATGACCGGGTCTTTCCAGATGCAAACCTCGGAATGGAAAATCCAGCCGGCGTCCTCATAGGCGCGGACGATCTCGCCACGGAAGTCGCGCATGCCGATGAAGCCGTGACGGGTCTTGCTTGTCGGTAGCTGCATGCAATGGACAGAGTGGATGCGCCCTGGCTTGGTGACGCGGAAGAGTTCGGAAATCAGGAAGGCGTAATGCTCCCAGAACTGAGGCCCATCGTTGTTCGAGATATCCCGATCGTAGTTCGAGAACTTGTAGAGCCCCTCAAACGGAGGGCTATGAATGCCGAAATGGACACTCTCGCCGGGTACGCCACGGATGAGCTCGCAGGCGTCGCCCTGGTAGATGGCATAACGATCGGTGATTACCTGGTCGACGGCGTTGATCATGCCGCGCACTCCCCTACCCATGTTGGAATTGTCATTGGAACTTGTGGATCGTAGTCCGGCCTGTCGCGCACAGAACCCCGCACAGCGGCGCTCGACAGATCAGCCATGTGCAAGACCATGGCAGCTGCCATCCGCTCTGCATCGCCTTCCTTGCGTCGGATATTAGCAACCGTGGCACCCTCCATCTCGGAGGCGATGAAGTGAACGCTGACGGGCTTCGTTTGCCCAAAGCGCCAGAACCGGCGAACGGCCTGGTAGATCTGCTCGAAGCTATCGTTGAGACCGACAAAGCCCGTATCGGCGCAGTGCTGCCAGTTCATTCCGAATCCGGCGATGGATGGCTTGGTGATCAGTACGCGGATACGGCCTTGCGAGAAGTCGACCAGCTTACGGCGTTTGTCGTCATCCTTGTCGGAGCCTGAGAGGTTGACGGCGCCGGGGATCATCTTCACCAGGGCGTCAGCCTCGCTGTTGAGATTGCACCACCATACGAACGGGCGATCTGTCGGCGTCATCTTTGCGGCGAGCTCGACACGCTCTTCTACGCTGTCTCTGCGGGCTGCTATGCGCTCCTGCAGTGTGCGGGCCTCCATCGGGAAGAGCAGACCGGTATCCATGCTAGGGGCATAGTCCACGCCAACCGTATGCTGATGGTAGTGCAGCGGCGGGAGATCGTAGCCGGCATTGTCATATCCGAGGTCAGAGGGCTTGCGGAGCATTACTGCCCACGATGCCATCCACTTCCAGAACTCTGTTTCGGCATGGCCTTTGAGGCGCCATTTCTGCGTGTCTCCGCCGTCATGGGTGAAGAACGTCGCCAGCATGTCGGTGTAGGACATTACCCCGAGGAACTCAGCGTGGTTGCCGAGCTCCATGAAATCGTTAGGAGCCGGGGTTGCCGTGGCGGCAAGCCGGAACGGTACCTTTGCGCACTCTTCGATTAGGCGGGTCCGGTACTTTCCATCTGTGCTCTTGAGGATCGAGCTCTCATCCAGGACAACCCCGCCAAAGGCCTGCAGGTTGAAATGGTCCATCTTCTGATAATTCGAGATGTTGACGCCCCAACCTTCCTCCGGATGGAAGGAAACCAGGTTGGCAGCCAGACCGAATTTGTCGGCCTCGGAGATATGCTGTTCAGCGACGGCTAGCGGAGCGAAGATGAGCGTCGGCAAGCCGGTGTAGGAATTGACCTTGGATGCCCACGTGAGCTCCATTAGCGTCTTACCGAGGCCAGTCCCAGCGAATATGGCGGCGCGACCGCGGCGAAGTGCCCATCGCACGATATCGTGTTGGTGCGGCTTCATGACGCCGGGGAGGTCGATAGCGCTCTGGATGCCGGTTTCCGGATCTACTATGCGCTTTCGATCGAGGAATTTTGCGTATGCGTCCATAATACCGGCCTCTTGTGAAGAAAAACCCGGAGGGCATTACCCCTCCGGTAGTTTCGGCTTGCTCCTTGGGAGGTCGAGCAGCCGGGGGGAACGTCAGGTGAAATCCCATCGGTGGAGGTAGCCGACGAAATCGTTGGTGCCGTAGGTGTCGTGGAACCACCGATGCATTTCGGCGTAGTCCTTGAACCCGTCCATGCGGGCGAACTCGTCTTTGTCGCGAGGATGGTTGTCGACATTGCCGACTGTCAGGTAGTCAGGACGGATAGCGACATAATCGACGCAAGTGCAAATCGGGTCTTCTTCCGTAAGCTTCCGGCAATCTGAGGTGCGCATGCCAGTGTAGAGCTGGATGCGGTCACCGACTTTCGCTCGCCTAGTCTGGCGGATGGTTTGCTTCTTCTCCCGGCGCTCGACTGGACCGCAGAACTGTTGTTTGAAATTGAAGGCCACCATCACTCGTCTTCCTTCTTCTCGTCCAGTATCCACTCTGCCCAATCGACGCGCTTGTTAGCGACGCCTCGCCAGTGCTCAGCGAGCCACACGCGTATTGAAAGCGGCAATCTTTTCGTCCAGCGAAGCCAGACGGGCACGGAGTCGTTTAGTTTCATTTCTCGCTTCCTCGATAAGTGCTTCCTCAAGCGCCGCCGCTTCTTCCATGTCGATACGGCGCGCTTCACCGTTCCAAATTGCCGCCGCTCTTCGGATCGTGAAATGCTTTTTTACACGGGGTGAAATGTAGCGGTACGCTGCGTAGACGGCTGCCTTATAGCCACCGTGATAGTCGCGCGGGAACGCCTCTCTTATCATCCACTGAGCTGAAATCGTGTCACTCATGCCCTTTTGCCTCTTGGAGTAATGCTCCAAATTCTCCGGGTTGTTTTCCAACACCTTGGTTTCTCCTGGGGTTATGTTCGGTCTTGTCTAAGGAGCCGAGCAGATGCCGATCAGGAGCATTAATGGAGACGAAGAGGCCGCTGCCCTTGTTGCAGGGGGCAAGTTAGCCCCTTCGTCTCACAGGCCCGCCGTGGGAACACGGGAACCAGTTATTGAAATCCACAGAGCCTTTCCGCCGCCGCCTCTAGGCTCTGAGGGTGCGATCGAACCAGAAGGGGAAAGTTTCTCGTCCCTTGGTTCGATCGCTGTCCGTTTAATCGCAGAGTGGTCTCTTCCGAGAATGTCGCTGGCGCCGGTCCGAGAGGAGACCAAAAACCGGCACCAGCTACCGAGCCCTCAACGCCGGGAGGAAGACTGAGGCTCAGGTTTGAAAACGAATGGATGTGCGCCCTCAGCAGCGCAGTGAATGTCGATCAGCTCTTGTTCGAGAGCCTGAAAGCACGCGTAGTCCATTTCCTCTTGTCGATCGTAGATCGCGGCAGCCTTGACTTGGCGCCACGCAGACCAGAAGGCGACTGCAGCGATGAGGATCAGTATCGTGTATCCGGTAGTGCTCATGCGTTTGCCCTCTGTTCGATCTCCACGAATGCCTGCCCTATCGCTGCAATCATTCGTTCGAATGCTGCGGAAAGATCGGCTTGGGAGGATTGATCGTCTCGTTGTTCGCTTGCTTCGTCGAAGCTGGCTAGGGCGTCGAGAAGGTAGGAGGGGAGCTCGGTCATGCTGCTTCCTCCTCGATAGACGCTTTTACGCCATTCCAACGGTTCACGAGGTCGTCTCTGTATTCGTCGTGAAGCTGGACGCCGCAGCCGGTGCAAAAGATCGTGTAGCTGGCAACGTACTCTCCGCCGTTGTAAATCATGAGGTTCCCCATGAAATGCAGCTTCTCGTCATCACTGCCGTTGGTGTGACAAAACGGGCAGTCTCGGAGATTAGGCCGTGTCTCAATGCTCACTGCCAACCCTCGCCTGCTTGCTGGCCGAGCAGAACTCAGCAGCCGTGTTCGTTCTCGCAATGATGTCCAGATATGCCAGCTTCATGCCGAGAGTGATGAAGGCCGCTTGTTCAAGCGATACGCCTCCCTCTTCAGAACCACGAGTGACAAGGGCTCGGAGGACGCCGGGGGCTACTTCCGCCCCGCATACCTCGACGCCAGCAGCAGTGATTGCCGCAATGCGCAGGCTACTATCCGCCATTGCAGGGGTAGCCAGGAGAAGTGCTGATAGTGCCAATGCGTATTTCATGCTGCTATCTCCCCAAACACATCAGGACGAAGCTTGTGACGAGAGATGCCGGTGATCCGCTCGACCTCCAGCACCCGTTTTGCGGGGACTTTGTCCCATTGGGAAATCGCTTGTGGCGTGATGTCCGTCATCTCTTTTGCAAGCGATGCTGGGCCCCAATTCGTATCAGCGATGATTTCTTGAAAGCTCTTCATAACCAATATGAAAGCATATCTTACACATTTGCGCAAGCATTTCTTTCGGTGAAAGATGGGCTTTCTTGATGCATAATTTCAGTATGACAATTACTCGTAAAATCGATTTAGAACGCGGTGCGCGGATAAAGCACGTACGCGCCGAAGTCCTTGGGTTGCGCTCTCAGCAGGCGCTCGCTGACCTTCTCTCTAAGGAGGGCAAGGAGGTGACGCGCGGGGCTGTTGGGAATTGGGAGACCGGCAAGGAGATCGGATTGGAAAGCCTTGTGGCTATCTCGCGTTTAGCGGGTGTTCGGGTGGAATGGCTTGCATCCAATGATGGGTCTATGCGTGCCGAACCTGTTGATAGCCCACAAATAAAATCTGAGTTTCCCTTTGTTTCAGAACCGTCAAATGCCATCATAACGGGAGGGGCCATCGAAAAGGGGATTAAGATCCCGCTATTTGGTTCTGCGGTTGGCGGTGAGGACGGGCAATTTATCTTGAACGGGAACAGGCTTGACGATGTTTTCGCGCCCCGTAGCCTAAGCGGCATTGGGGAGGCTTATGCGGTACAGGTCGCAGGCGACTCAATGTCGCCTCGATGGGATGATGGGGACACTGCCTACGTGAACCCCAAACGGCGCGTGGTGAAGGGCGACTATGTCGTCGCCCAAATCCATATCGACGAGAGCAGCCCTCCCCACGCTTTTCTTAAGCGCCTCATAAAGCGCACCGAAAAAGAGCTGGTCTTGGAGCAATTCAACCCACCGAAGTTTTTGACTTTCGATGGGAACCAGGTTGCCAGTATCCACTACGTTCTTAGACCGGGAGAGTGACCGGTGGCGTAGGTAGCGGCATCCAGTGGGTTGGCTGTTGATTGGTTCGAGATTTATACCAACTGCGGTACTGTTCAGAGTAAAAGTCAACGCCGACATGCGCTCTCGATTGCGCATTCTCTTTCGGTCTCCAGACAAGAACCTCAGTTCCATCTTTCGGGGCCGTATCTATTGGTAGCCAACCATGGCTTGGCTGCAGAGCTTTAAGCTTGCCGAGAAGAACGTTACCTTGGTTGTGCATGGATGGATGACCCGAGCACTCCGACTGCCAGTCGCGGATTATCTTCTCCACGTCGGCCTTCATGATGGTACCGCCACCAGCTTCTCCACTAGAGACGACTTTCCACGGCCCTTGAGTGTGCTTGCCCATGGCCTAGCCTTTCCCTTGGTTAAGAGCGGTTCGGGCTATCCCTTGAAGATAGTCAGGATCAAGTGAGAGCGTGACCGCCATGAATTCGTTGAGCTTTACGCCGTCAACCTCGACCTGTTCCCGCATCGCTTCGATGGGGTTGGCAATGGTCTCCAAGGCATCTGCTAGGCGGGCATTTTCAATATTGAGAGCTTCGAACGCCTCGGAGCAGCATAGCAGCTCATCGTTGAGCCTCTCTATTTCGGCCATGGCCTCGTCATAGAGAACGACGTTGCCACAATCAGGGAATTCCACCAAAGTTGGAACGTTGTTCTCATCGTAGAAAATTTTGTAGCGCTTCATGCTCATTCTCCCATCTCCTCAGTCCGCTCGCCTGCCTCAGCTTTGGTCAGGGGCTCCGGCTGCAAACCTAGTCCGTGAGCGCCGAGATACATTGAGATGATCCGCTCAACTTTCTTCTTCGCTGCGCGCTGATCTGCTGGGGGCATGAATTCCCACCGTCGATACTTGTCCTTGCATGCGACGAGCAGGGCAGATGCGTGGCTTTCTATGCTCAGGTCCAAGGTCTTAATCATTGGCATTTCCTTATGGTTAAGGTTTTCTCAGGTTATAGGATCACCAGAGACGGTAGACTGAGGCTAGACCGTCCTTGACATTCTCATGTGGCGTAGAAAGACAGACTGACGCTTTATCGCCCCGGCTCGCGTAGGTCACGTAAGGGGCCGTCACTCCTGGCTAGACCTGCAAAATGCAGTTCCTCAGCTTGTTCTGCGTTTATCCCCTGCCCTTGCGGAGCGGGTACGGCTGTCTCTGAAAGCCGGCGCGCCTGTCTTCATGCTGTCCATATGACGGTTAGCCCAAAATTCGCGGCATCCCGGCACGTAAGCCCCGATTTTCGAAGGATCGGCAACCCGTTGGGAGGTTTTTGGTTTGAACGACGCAAACGTTATGCTATAACATTTTTGTCTTTTGGCGGCGGGCAAACTTCCCACGGTCAAACCGCTACCAATCAGCCACCGAGGCAATGAGCCGCTTCGGTGGCTTTCTCATTTTATACGCCCTGATTCGACCGACTGCAAGCAATTTGTAAGCGTTGCTTTCTTTTCGCTTGCGCTGCTGTGAAAGATATGCTTTCATGATCTTACACAAGCAGATCGACGACTGACTAGCCCACCGGCTCAGAGAAACGTCGATCGGCATCGAGAGAGGACAGGCCATGCAGCACATTCGAGACATAGCCACAGAGCAGAGCAAGCGAGACCTTCGCTGGAACGGCACCAAGACGCTCGCAGACTGCGACCGGTACATGGCCATTGAAGCACAGCGCGCCGGTGCCATCGGCTTCGCTCACGTTCGCAAGCCAGAGAATTCCGTAATGGGCCCGAACTGGCTGCGTGGCGCTCTGGCGGCTGTCGAAGAGCATTACCGCTATGCCCGCGAGATCATGGGCCTGACCGAAGAGGATCAGTTCTATGCGTAATCCTCTTCCCTCCGACGTAAACCTGCAGCTCGCAATCCGCGCTCACAGCGGCACGAGCCATACGCCAGAGCGCAGGGGTGAAAGCGAAGTCGCCGCCTACGTCGAGCACATGAACGAGTAGGCGGCGACTTCGCTTTCACCCCTGCGCTCT